>Ga0302185_10000649_pt1 | contig 26215 bp, 25 predicted proteins | sample II_Bog_E1_1_FD_200231 | JGI IMG/M metagenome (GOLD analysis project Ga0302185, IMG submission 200231) | Peat permafrost microbial communities from Stordalen Mire near Abisko, Sweden - II_Bog_E1_2 | ecosystem: Environmental > Terrestrial > Soil > Wetlands > Peat | place: Sweden: Abisko... | reverse complement strand
GTGAGATAGGTCCAATTTGGTCATAACAGTCAATTTTAACAAACGCCAGTCAATATTAATTTGGATGTCAATCAAAATAATAATTCAATCACATATAAATTGATTCAGACGTTGATATTGCTTCTTGATTTCTTCTCGTATACTTAAAGCAAAGACTGATTCAATGATTTATTTGATTTGCCATGGTAGTTGGGTAGTACTTACAAATTCAGTTTTGGGATCTTAATCTTGGCGTCAGTTTTACTACTGAAAGACGATGCGTTAGCGCTGCTGCCCATAGAATACGAAATACTCCTCTGTTCTAGAGAACTTTGATGAGTATTGTTGATACTAGTCGAAATGTCCTTCAAACACTCTTCGGGTTAGTCTTCACCATGATGGTCTTTCTCAATAAGACAGGCGATGGGTTCAGAGGACCGACACTGATATTATTTTTATTTCTCCCTCTCCTTCTCCTTGATTCTTGATTTAAGATACTAAATGACCTAATTTTTACCAGGTTTTATTGTTGAGCGGCTGCCAATTTGCTCTCGAGATAGCTTATCCTCTCAACAGCTGCGTTCAATTCTTCATTACGATTGCCACCCATTCCTAAAGCGCAAAAGGACGTGTTTTTGGATAGTTGCTGATTTTTGGATCCCAGACTGGCACGTAGCTGAATATTATCACCTTTATAACATTGTAATTACGATTTAAAGACTCGAATATCTACTCCTTAATTGATTTGCCTGACTTCATGAGATTCTACTTCTGCTTGCTGTCGACCACTCGTGTGACTGTCCCTATCTTTCGCTAGTTCGTATCAGGTAATGTCCTGACCTTGTCCAAACGCTACACTTGCGAATTACTCTCACTCAATTTCTTTAAGGCTTCTTTCAACACTTCATGGTATCTCTGGTCTGCTGCCAATTTTTAGATTAAATTTCTGACAGCTGATAGAAGTGCGTCATTGTGTGTCTTCCCATAGCCATTGATTGCTTGGTTGCGATGTTGAAGAGTGGCCTCATAACAGTTATACGATATTTTCTTGATGGACTTGGCAACGTCCAGGTGTAAGTCGCAGCAAACTTCAAACAGCTGCAGGAGTTCCTTCTCCTTGAGGGAGGAGATAGTTAGTTTTAATTTTTATTGGTTCATCTAACGAATATATTAACTAACTTATAATCATACGAATTGCAATCATTCATTATAATAGACGTATATCCAAATTATGATATTCAAAGTTCATCAGATTTTAAAGATCTACTTAAAGTTACTGATAAGAACAGCTTGAGATCGGCCCTGCAGATCCTCTTAGAGACGGCACAGCATTTTGCTGAGCTGGCTTTGACTCAATAGTTCCTCGAGTTGGATGATCGACGACTAATCCAAATATTTGTTGGCGTATCGGCTGTTTTGAGATTTTAGTTGAGGTGCTTCTTCCTTAATTTATGTATTATCCGGCTTGGGAGGCTCAATAACTTCCTAAATCTCCTTCTCAAAGGGGTTTAGTATATTCTAAACCGTAAATTACGCAATGTATCTCTTTTGTTTCTCAAGTATTTCCTCTCTCTTTGCAGTGGTGAAGAAGTCTATATCGCTGGCAACAGCAATCTTTTGTGGTATCAAGGTCTTATTAAGAATCTTTCGCTTGAGTTCAAAGTTAGTCTCCTCCCTGATGTTGTTGAGCAATGTTTCCCACTGTCCTCTATATTCGCGGCTCACCTCCTGACGGTCATTCTTGTTTAAAATCTTTATCATCTCAAGATCAACCAGAAATACAATCTTTCGACAGTAGTCATAGTCATCTTGAGTTATTATTTCCCTCTCGAAGGGCGATAGTTCGAACTACGATAATTCCCTCATTTCTTCGATACCATAACACAAATAAAAGAAGAGCTTCTCCTTGCACTCAAAACGATATCGATTAACTTTAGTATCATATATGGAAGGCCGATACATGCTTTTATACTTCCTGCAATATGTTTCAATTTGCTTTTTAATACGTGTGGACTTTTCACTGAGAGCAAGCATTTGTGCATTTTCTTTGTTCTGCTTACGATCGTCATTTGAAGTCCTCTTGCTGATGAGTTTAGATGGATTTTTATTGCGTCCCTTGAATGACTCCAGACGTTTGAGTTCGATTTATTATCTTTCTCTTTCCTCCTTCTCGACTTGTTACTTGAACATGCGCATGATTTCCTCGTGGTTGATACGTTTTCCTGACCTGTTCTGAACTACTTGCAGTTCCTCTTACTCCTGTGGTTTTTCTTACTTGGGCTAAGCACCCATGGAATTAGCGGACTGCAGGCTTGGTACTGATGGTATTTCTTGCGGTGGAATGTCTTCTTCTACGTTTGGCTCGTTTTCCTTGATTGAGCTGTTCTCTCTAATCATGTTGATATCCTATTCACTCATATGATTGCTCTCTAATAAATAAAGTGTTAAAATCGTGCATTTGTATTAACTGTCACAAATAATCCCTTTGAAGAGCGCCTTTGCACACATAGACTCATTATCACATAAGTAATCTTTCTTTCCACGGGCAAGGGTACCTCGTTTGCCCTATCAGTTTCTCTTGTAAGTATTCGATTCAAAAGCAGTATTGCTCAGATTTATTTGTGCTAAATACGTCATAGATGAGGAGAGGTCACATATAATAGTGTTATTTATATGCTGACCACTTAGTAAGCTACATAAATTATCATGAATCATCTACCCAACATAGAGGGAGACCTCTCCTTCTCAAAACTTTGTGGATTAACCAACGTCACCTACGCAGTCTGCGTTGACAAGCACCCGACCTACATCTTGAAATCATTTTCTGATGGTTTTGACCGAGAAAAGTAAAACCGTATAGTAAAACAACTGGGATAGCATGACCTCGCTGCTAACATCATCTACGCAAACAATTGCTGCCGCATTGAGGAATTCATCAACTCTACCGTTCACCCTTCAACTTAAGATCTCAGGAATCCAAAACTCGTGGAAAGAATTCTTTCCCACCTATACAAATTCCACAGCGTTATCGTCAAGGAAGGACTCGGGACTACGACTCCTTCAGACCATCTTTGGACAGAGGAACAGATCGATGAGCTCACCCAACACTAGAGCTTACAGTCAGTGCCGAACTATCAAAAGTTAATGGCAGAGATAATGTAAGTTCTAGAGCACCGTGAGACTTGGAGGCGCAAGCTCATGCCTGAGAGTAACAGATCTGTGCATTTCTGTCATAATGATCTGAACAATTTGAACATTCTGATGGGGAAGGGTAAACTATACTTTATCGACTACGATTATGTAGGCTACAATTACATAGCCTACGATATTGCAAACTTTCTTAATTAATCTTGCATTGACTACTCAGTGAGTCTATATCCTGGCTTTAAGCTTGACCATCACTACTCCTTCGAAGAGATTAGCCAGATTATTCGTGCCTATCCTGGATATTACAAGAGTCTCCCCCTGGAAGTGCTCAAATTTTTCTGTGTCGCGAATTTTTACTGGGCAGTATGGTCAATAAAACGTTATCAACTGAATAAGACTTCAACCTTTGGCATTCTAGAGCATGGATTGGTTCGAATGGAACTATTTAATTACTACAACCGAATCCTCGATAAGGAGCTCCTACGCATGAGCAAAAAGTGATTACTTTACTGTTTTTACCTTATAACATCTGCATATTTATATCTAGTGGCTTAAATATTTTGATATTTCATTAAATTAAGCGCCGTATAATAGATACTAAAGAGAATGAATTAATTTACCTTCATATCGACTAAGGAAGAACTCAAAGAGACTCTCAGTCATGTCACGCCTAATTTTGGACTCTTAATATCTCTTTTACCCTCCAATATTATTTCATCTCTTTCGAGTTTCGATAAGGAATATTGTTAAGATTCATATGTCATCGTAAATGATGTAACTTTGGAAATCCAGCTGAATGAACCTCCCAAGAGCATTGAACAACTCATGTAATAAGTAGTCTTGTGCCTCCTAGGTCGAGTTCGTAAGTCATATGTGCAATGTTTGGGCCAGTAATACAAAGACCATACTCTGAAAATGAAAAGTCTTAACTTCGCTCGGGCTATTATCTAATCGAGCCCCACCTTCCGTAATCTCTTCGCACTGATGCCCCATAACAAGATTTTTCAGATCCTGCTCAACTACACCATTATAGTTCCCTACAAAGGGGAATATATTCAACTCACAGGTATATCACTTAATGACAAATACAATATGAAGGCAATTGGAAGGCGCAAGAAAAACTATATACCCAAAAAGCCACTCTAACCAACTCTCACTGAAAAAATAGAAAGCATGAGTATTGATGAGGCTCCTTCCAAAACGAATAGTATGTCCATCAATACCAAAAAATAAAGTATACCAAAGTAGGGAGCTCAAGGTGGGCACAGATACTGTTACAGTTAATAGGCAATCAAGCGCTTCCAGATTTTCTATTGCTCTGTAATGAATCGCTCAAGTGGTATATTTTCTCGAAGTATTAGTGAATTAATATAGATATATTCTTCGATAAGGGGTTGAGGAAATCGCAATTTATGAATGAGAATATGCATTTGGTCAAGAAGTGCATGCAGGACCATTTCATGCCGAAGGTCAACCTCAACGAGAAACACTACGCCATTATCTATCAACATCTATCGACACTTTTTTAGAATATTCGCAATCTACTGGCAGTTCGAGAGTTCAAGGGCAAAATGACATCACGATTCGATTTGCTACTCTCGAGGTGCTGCAGATTGAGTGAGAAATATCAACAGATTAAAGCTAATGCTATGGATTATATTTAAGGAAAACCCCATAAATAAGTAGATAGTATATTTAATGATTTATACGAACAGAGTACAACGTATGAAGGAGTTAAAAACCTGATTGTGGAAGTCCTTGGCACTGTGCCCAAATAACTGTTGGGGGTCAACAATATGAAAATCCTGAAGGATATGATGAAGGATTTCATCTCTATGAAAAGATTCGAAAACTATAAGATAGAAGACTTCCTAACGCGTCTAGATGTTTTTGATATGAAGTGGTTGTAGTGCAATTTCAACCCCAAATTCAAACGAAAAATCATTACTGGCAAACGCAAATTCCTGGCAATGATAGTTGTGTTCATCATCAATTAAATTGTGGTGCCCATTATGAAGTACAACTTCTACATCACTGAAAAGCATAAGGAAGCAAATAAAATATTCTACTACCGCAAACCCATTTGGACTCTCATCAGTAAAGTGGCTATCAAACGGTTCAGCGAATAAAATTTAGAGTACGTCGAACAATAAAGAGTCCTCAAAATGAAGAAAAATCTACTCACGATGTATCCCGAGGGGAAGTTACGAATCCTGCCGAAGAAGGGCACTTTCAGGCCCATTCTCACATTTAATCGCAAGGTGGAGTTCCCTTCAGATACAAACTCGACCTGGCGTTATAAGGCCACTCTCAACCAGTATCTCTCGGATACTCAATTAGTGCTACGAAACCTGAAGAATATTTTAGGTGAAAAATTCGGATACAGTGTTTTCGACAATCGCCAAATAATGAAGAAGTATGACTTGTTCGTGGATAAGTGGAGGAAGATGGGCTGTCCGCCGATTAAATACTTTACCGTTGATATTCACAAGTGTTATGATTCAATTAACACATCTCTTCTGCTGCAATTCATCGAGGAGACGCCCTATATTGATGACCAATACCTTATTGTCAAATACAACAGACTTTATCGCAACAAGAGACCCCTATTTGGTAATAACTCCTTCACAGGCTATTTCAATTATAAAGAACGAGTCACAGCCATTCCCATGTAGGATGATCTCATGCAGATCAAAGAGGAGCACAAAATACCAGCCATTAACATCTTTCCTGCTAAACAGAGACTCATCACGAAAGAAGACATCATAAGTAAACTTCGCAAGATATGCGAGGGCTCCATCGTCAACTACCGCGGACATCATTGGCTGCAAAAACTCGGAATTCCCCAAGGGCTCAACGTATCAGGAGTGCTCTGTTCCCTCTACTTCGCCTGTCTCTAGGAACAATTCATAAAAGTGAAGGAGGGACTATTGATGAGGCTCACTGATGATTACTTATACCTCGGTCCAGAAACATAAGCAGTAAAAGTATTAGATAGTCTGCTCTATTGCGCACAGAAGTATCATTTTAGTTTCAGCGAAGACAAAATCTCCAAAAACTTTGACCACCCAGTCCTCAAGAAACGCAGCCCTTCCAACGAGATAGTTTGGATTGGCAAGCGTATTAACGTGGATACTTTGGAGATGTTTCCAAATTTTGAGATGAGTTAGCGCATCTTCTACTCGATGAACGTAAATTTAAACAAGCACAACATTAAATCCTTCCTAAAAAATAAGTTGAAATCGCTGCTGACCAATCACTTCTCTTCCTATTTCAAGCCTCATCTCTTCCCCTATGAGCACATTGCCTGCAATGTGCGTCTCTATGTCCATATATCTCTTTAAAAATTCTATCCTTTCTTGAAGAAAGTGATTGCAATAAGGATCTAGCAGGTTCAGTAATTAATTTTGAAAGTACTAAAGTCATGCATTCACTAGTTTTTGTTGTTTGCCTGCATGCTCGCCGAAGCCATTAACGATAAAATTTTATACAAGCGGCTCTATGTGTAATACTGATGTTATTTAGGGAAGTAGCTGAGGAAGTGGTAAAGTTTTTCAAGAGTAAAAGCCACCCGTAGTTTCGAAGTATTCACAAAATATTTGAGGCGGATGCTAGAAGATAAAAGGAGTTCCTTTCAAAGCAGATTTATTGACAATACTGATTCCGTAAATATAATGGATTGAAATATGTATTATCATACTCAAATTGAATTTTAATGATGAGATGGATAAGCAATCAGTGGCTCTTGTATAGCTATAAACTTTTAATACCCTTGGCTAGGTCGAATTGATACAGATCGTTGAAGGCCATCAGGTGGCGATCACCTCCAAAGATGTACATTTTGCTATTAAAGATGGAGACGGTTTGACCATCACGAGCACAAGGCTTTTTGCCGATAATGAATCTGTGACTATCATCATAGATTATTTATTGTTTTAATTCCTTGTGGCTTTCCTGATTCCCAATTGTCTCTAAAGTTTTTATCATTGACTCAGTTGTCGGAGAAAACTCTCTTTTTTTCTTATCATTAGCTGAACTCTCCGAAAACTGTTTTAGGAGTTCTTTCTTTCTCTCCAAAAATTTCTTTTGCTTGTTTTAATTGATGATTTTCTTCATGGGGTCATCAGTCTTTTCAGATTTATGGGGAGACAATCGAAGAGGGGAAACTGACTCTGGACTTCTGTTTTTCTAAATAGGGGGAAAGTAACTTTTGCCTATCTTTTAAGAGTAGGCGAGCAGTCATAGACAGAATTGGTTGTCGTGTGTATTTTTCTCCACTGTGCCTGGTCGAACTGGTAAATATAGATATCATTTTTTTATTTAGTCACGTCCTGAATTCCGCCAAACATAAACAAGTAATTTTAGAATTGGACCATGGAGTGGCCTCTTCTAGGCTGATTAAGACGGCAAATACCTCTGGGGTTTACTTATTCTCGATAATGGTCCATGTCTTCGATGCCAAATCAAACATCCACATGTCATTTAGAGTTTTACTTCCATTTGTTCCGCCAAATATCAGCAGACTACCCTTGTGCTCCACCATTGCGAAATTTGATCTTCCCTCAGGCTCTTTATCACCACCATGATGGTAAAGAATTTCCCACTGATTTGTTTCCAAATTTAAAGCCAAAATATCTTTCATATATTCTGCTTTCTCTGATATATATCCTCCATAAATGAGCATCTGATTGCCAATGGTTAGGGCGCAGTGAGAATCTACTTTAGGAATATTGATGTTGGGTATGACACAAGTCCAATTTTTAGTTATAAACCCGTAGATATAAGCATTGTTATTACTCCGGTCGGTTTGGAATTATCCTCCAAAAAGGATCATCTTTTGGTTGTAAGTGACTGCAGAGTGTCCTTTTAGTCGTATCTATCTTCCCTCACAAATGTTGTTTAATTTTTTCCAGATGTACTCTTCACAGTCCTCCGAAAGATTCATCTAATAAAAATCTCCGATTAGTCCTTTCTACACATCGTATCCTCCATGAATATAGAGAAAACTGCCGAAGATAACTGCCACATGATTGGATCTGTTAGCGATATTCTTGCCCTCAATCTTAACCTCTGCCCACCTATTATCAAAAGAATTTTCTAGCTGCGTCTTGATGACTAGGTGTGAGCTCTTCTTTTCTACGAGTCCTGATTTGTTGCTGTAAATTTATTTGCCTTCCTTTTCCTTCATGAGTTTGAAAATAAATAAAACTAATAAATTTGAGCTGAAACTCAATTGTAAAGCAAAACTAAACATAGAAGATTAATTTAAATTTTAGGATAAAATAGAGAAAGAAGGATCACAATCTATATTTATGGATTATCATTTGCAAATAAAATTCTTTATTGTCATTATAAGCTAACAATAATAATAGATTTACAACTCAAATTAAACATTTAGCAATCAATATCGCATCTGATGACAGAAATTTTTTTGTATTCTCCAGCAGGAATCAAACCAATATTTTTTTTTAATTGGTCATATTTTCTCATATCCAGTCCTCATGTCCGGTGCTCTTTCCTATTTGAGGAATTATGAATGGAGAAGTTTCTGCTATGAATTTGACTGTACCGAGAGGTTTTAAAGGAATTAATAACTTATTGAATTCTGATGCTTTATTATCTGCGAATCAGATCATTGACATAAAATTCCGATATTAATTAAGCTTTGCTAAATAAGATCAGAAATATAATTAAAATATACTATTAAAGCCATTATAAATCCAGCCAGTATATTAAATTGCCTGAACAAATGGCTTCAAATCTCGAGGAAAACAGACCATCATCTGAATTTCTCATCAAAGATCAAGATCTAAAGCAAAAAACTGATATTAAGTAGATTTCCTTCTTGGAAATGTTTAGATTTGCAAACAGAACAGATTATGTCCTTATGCTTGTCGGGACTATCTGCGCCTCCATTGTTGGCACAGCTTTTCCAATCTTCGCACTCCTGTGGGGTGAGATGACAAATGCTTATGGGAATACCGATGCCATGATATCGAAAGCTCATGAAGTTATGCTCAAATTTATCTACATTGGCATTGGGGTCATTTTTGCAGGGTGGGGGATGTTTGGATGTTGGATGATCACTGGAGAGAGGCAGGGAATCGCCTGCAGAAAGCAGTATTTAAAAAGTCTGTTAAAACAGGAAATTGGTTGGTTTGATATTATAAACCAGTCATAACTAGCAACAAAATTTACAACTGATTGTTTTGCATACCAAGGAGCAATTGGTGAAAAAGTATCTACCATGATAATGACGTTGGCTATGCTCATTGCTGGCTTTATAGTTGCCTTTCTGAAGGGTTGGCTCTTGACCTTGGTCAATCTATGCGCAATGCCAACAGTTGTTTTCGGAGGATATCTGTATGCTTCAGCCATTACTAGCAAAGACAAAAATCAATAAAAGGATTATGAGTCTGCTGGTGGAAGGGCTGAGCAGGCAATCTCTGCCATAAAAACTGTGAAACAGATGAATGGATAAGAATTCTAAGCTGCTAGCTATGCTAATATCTTGAAAGATGTTACAGCTAAATCATTTAAATATGGAGCTTATATCGGTATTGGCTTGGGAGCTATGTACTTCTTTGAATTAAGCTCATACGCCTTAGGATTTTGGTATGGCTCTGAATGCGTGGAGGACACTGCGAACTGCCCCTCTAGTCAAAACGGAGGATTTCCCTATTCAGCAGGAGATGTGCTTATCATTTTTTACAGTATATGGATGGCTGGCTTTAACTTAAGTCAGCTTACACCCTCTCTCAAAAAAATCGTTGAAGGAAAAACAGCAGCTTCGAGGATATACGCCATAATTGATCGGCAACCTGCCGTGATTTCGTCACCCAATGCTGTGAGACCTTCTTAATTTAGAGGAGTTTTTAAGTTCGAAGGCGTTACCTTTGCATATCCGAAAGATAAATCAAAGAATATTCTATAAGACTTAACTCTTATCATTGATTGCAAATCTGTTGGTCTGGTAGGTGAGTCTGGATGTGGCAAATCTACAATTTTTCAACTAATGATGCGATTCTATGATCCTGATAGTGGAAGAGTAACTCTGGACGGTACTGATCTTAGATAAATTAATTTATAATGGCTGAGAGATCAAATCGGCTATGTGGGACAAGAACCGGCTCTATTCGCAGCCACCATCAAAGAAAATTTACTTTTTGGAAAGGAAGATGCTACTTAGTAAGAACTCATCAATGCTTTGAAAACAGCTTAAGCCTTCTCGTTTGTTTAAGCGTTAAAATAAAAAATGTAGACTTACGTGGGCACAGAGGGAGGGCAGATTTCAGGAGGACAAAAGCAAAGAATTGCCATTGCTCGAGCCATTCTAAAAGATCCAAAGATACTTTTGCTAGATGAAGCTACTTCTGCATTGGACAGACGAAATGAAAAGCTAATTCAAAATACATTAAATAAAATTGCCTCTGAAAAGATCACTCTAACTATTGCTCATCGGGTTAAGACTATAATGAATTGCGAGCAGATATTTGTATTAGAGAAAGGGAAAATTGCCGAAAAAGGAAAATTTAGCGAATTAGTAAGGTACAAGGACTATATCATCGATGAAGAGGTTGATAATGACCATGAGGGAAAAGATGTTAAATAGATTGAACTTTGGTAGCCAGCAATAAATTCAATGGTAGGCATAATAAATTAGTCTCCAGCTTAATGTCAAAACAATATCGAGCCAAAAGATAAAAGAGCCCGTTAAATCGATGAGGAGGAAAGAAAGAACAAATAGCAGTAGTAGTTACTCAACAAATACTAAAAGGACATATTTGCGCGCTTGTTTTCGTATTGTAAAGACAAAAAGCTCTTGTTTTTCTTTGGAGTCATAGCGTCAATATGCAATGGCATGATTTACCCAGTTTTCAGTATTTTTCTATCAAAAATGCTAACAATTTTACTAACGTTTAGTACAGACCCCTCTCAAGCCAGAAAAGATGCAGATAAATATTCAATTATCTTTGCTTGTATTGGTGTTGTTGGATTCATTTTCAATGTTCTTCAGCATAGTATCTTTACTCATATCGGAGAGACAATGACCTATCAAATTCGAAATTAAACATATTTGAAAATCCTTAAAATGCCCATTCCTTGGTTTGATAAACCTAAAAACAGCAGTGGAGCCCTTTCAGCCCGACTAGCATCTGACTGTAAAACTGTGAATGGGTTAGCCACTACCTATATAGCAGTTATGATTCAAAATGTTGCCACTTTGATTTCTGGTTTGACAATTGCCTTTATTTATGAATGGAGAACTTCTTTAGTCGCTTTAGGTCTGATTCCATTCCTTATCCTTGGAGGGGCGGTTCAAATGATTGTAACAACTGGTTACAGCGAAACAACTGACGCTGCTTATAAAGATTCATCCAATCTAATCACTGAAGCCATGAATAACATCAGAACGGTCACTTCCTTTGGAGATGAAGACATTATTTAGCGTAAGTACTCGAGTCGCTTAGTTGATCCTCTTTCTGTGGCAATTAAAAAGGGAAATATTTCTGGTATTCTTTATGGATTTGCTCAGTTTATCATGTTCGTTGTTTTTGCTGTCATCTTTTATCTTGGCTCTATTTTTATTCGTGATAATGGACTTGATGTCTCCAATGTCTTTACGGCTATTTATGCCATTATGTTTGCAGGAATGACTGCAGGAAATAACGCAAATTTCATGCCGGATGCGGCTGCAGGTAAAAACTCAGCTGCTAATATTTTCTAAATCCTCGATGCAGAGGATGAAGATCAAATACAAATCAGACAATAATCTAAACTCCTCAAAAATCCGATAAAGGGGCGCATTGAGATTAGGGAAATTGACTTTAAATACTAAACCAGGGATGACTATATCTTCAGGAACTTGAGTGTAACTATTGAAGAGGGTTGGAAGGTTGGCTTTGTTGGGGCTTCTGGTTGCGGAAAGTCAACCATCTATCAATTACTTCAGAGATTCTATTAACCATTAAAAGGGTAGATTTTGATTGATGGTATTAGTATAAAGGACTACGATATTCATTATTTGCGGTCATGCTTGGGTGTGGTCAGTCAAGAGCCTGTGCTATTCAACGAAACTATCGAAAATAACATCAAATATAACAAATAGAATGCCACTCATGAATAAATTGTTCAAGCAGCAAATGACTCTAATTTCAACCCGTAAATCGAAAAAATAGAAGAAGCAATAGTTGAAAATGAACAAATCAATAAAGCCAATGTTATCAAAAAATAGGAACAAAAAATTCTATAAAATAGAGGATTCAATAAAAATGTAGGAGTGAAGGGTTCGCACATTTCAGGAGGACAAAAGCAGAGAGTCGCAATTGCTCGAGTTATATTAAGATAGCCTACAATTCTTCTCCTCGATGAAGCCACATCAGCCCTTGATAGTAGAAATGAAACAAAAGTGCAGAACTCGCTTGATCGGATGATGATCAACAAAACATCAATCAGTATCGCTCACAGAATTGACACCATTAAAAATTCAAATCAAATTATGGTCTTCTAAAAAGGTAAAGTGGTCTAAAGGGGAACCTATAAATAGTTGATTGACATGAAAGGATATTTTTACAAGTTGTAAAATGGGCTTGAATATGTATGATAACTGTTTTTTATAATCAAATGATTTATTCTCTTATAACAGTTGATTTTTGTTAATTTATTGATGCATTTATACAAAGAAAGGGAATTTTCATAAAACTAATCGATACGTCTCATGACAAAATAATTAGCATTTTTGCAATTGATTACTTGAAATGATTAATGGGGCAGCAAAAGTTTTATATTTTACCGACTTGACTAAATAGTTATTATTTACAGCCCGCTGATCTAACAAAAATTGATTCGACAAGTATCGAAGATCCTATAAAATCACAACTGATCTCAGCTTTAAAAACAAAAGAATGATCCTAAAATCAAATAATCAATCGAATTCAACTTTAATTATGAAAATTTAATAAATTGATAAACATTTGTTTGCTCCATGATATTTCAAATATATTCAAATTGATTGAGCGACAGCGAAAGCAACGGAATAACTGCGAAATAGTTATGTAATGCTGCAACAATAGTTAATTTTTATTAGTTTTTGAGTTAATGAATAACCAGTTGCATATAATATTCAGCCTATTTATGAGAGTATAATAATTTATAATTATGTTAGTCCCACCTCCAGCAGACTATCAACTACCCGTCACAAAAGATAAAAATTAGGGGCCAAAATGTCATATTATGACACCATCCACCTCTACCTGCTCCCTTAAAGCAATACAGACCATAAGATAAAAAACTCCCGAAATTTACAGCGACAGCAAAACATATTCTAAACTTCTAAAACAAAAAGATTTAAAAATAATAAACTTGACTTAGAGATTAAAAGCCACCCAAATCTAGTTGGACATCTGCAGAGCAAAAAGCAGCAGCTTGGAGTATGATCTCAATTTTTTCAAATCCAAAATCCAATAAGAATTAGATCAGAGTATTTGTAATGATGAGAAGCTTGAAGTTATCAATGCATGCCTCAAAACAATTATAACTCGGATGGATAAAATCTTATCCAAAACAGATCAGTCGACGCAGTATTTTGCTAAATCTATTGAAACGCCAAAATAGTGTTCAACTTCTGGGGAGGACCAGTTTTAAAAATCTAAATAGCTCATTTAGTATCTATAATTTCAGATGAATGAAATTGCTTCTGAACTTATTCGAAAAACAGAACAACTTCAGCAAAGGATAAATGATCCGATAAACCTTGAAATTGGGGACGAATCAATCGAAGAGAATAAGAAAAAGTCTGTCAGGAAATATATTGATGAGCTCATTGATTTTTATGAGACAAAAGCAGCTGATTCCAAGGATTGTAAAATTAGCATTGATAGCTTGAGAAAATAAAGATAGTTTGCCAAGCAAGTGACGGTTTCTATCTCGGCATCGAAAGCTTCGTTGCTAAATTAAATCTATGAAATATGCAAAAAAGAGTATAAGGTTGATCTATAGATTATGAGCAAGTAGAAGATCGCCATCTTTTGCATTAAATTATTTTCGAAGGCAATAAATTTAAAGAAATAAAAAGCTAATCTTTAAAATAAGGTTAGGTTATTTGAATCGAAAGAACGGGAGAAGTCACAAAAGATATTGAATATTGTAAGGAATATTTAATAATTTCCTTCGCATAAAACCGTTAAACGCTTGGGAAGCCTATCTGTCTTAAATAATTGATAATAAATATTTTATTAAAATATATTTGATGCATTTTCAATCAGTTGCATTTTACTATTTTTATCATGCCTATCAGGTCAATATTTCAACATCCAAATCAATGTATTTAATCCAGCACAAAGAACAACTTCCTCCCTCCTATAATTTTCCTTTCTTTATTTCTTAACTTAGCATATAATACATATAGATTATTAAAATTGGAATTATATACAGAAGAAATATATTTTCATGGTAATCCATGACTGGAATAAAATAGTTTTGAGGACTATCCACATAATTTAGGCAGAGTCATGTTCTTACTGTCTTTCTTGTCATCCGATTTCGGTCTCTTCTTCTGAAATACTGAAATTTTGCTGGATTGCTCTGTTTGCTAGTCCCACTCATTTGATTTTAGTTTGGGCTCTTCTATCTTCTACATCTTAGCCCATAGATAGCTGCAGGCCCCCAGTTTATCAGGTAGTCCCCTGTTCATATCACGATATGCTATAATCTATCGAGTAATTAACTGCTGTATATTTAAATTTCGATTCCCCTACAGAATTATTCCTACCTTTTTATCTTCGAGGGTAGTGATAGCAGTCCGAAGACTCTGCACTAGAACTTGCATCTTTGCATTACTTAAACGCAATGAATCGATAGATTATTTATAGATTTAGTCTTGCAGCGTATGCAGTACGCTCTTTGAATATTTTGGTTGTTCTATCCGCTTTTTTTTGGGGGATCGCACCTAATCTTCAAGAAAGACTGGTTTGACAAAGCCACATCGTGGCTAGCAGCTCCTACATCGATAATATTGCTGATATTTGGATTTAAAGTGATACCTTTCGTATTTAAGTTCATCTTTCTTGCAGTTTACAAGCACATTATTACCCATTGAACTATCTATCTGAATTAAACGAGAAGTTAAGTTTAGCCTTTACTTGATTTGCTCCTTCACTCGTTATCGCAAGCTGACATATTATTCGATGTTTTGCTTATCAGACTCGCTTTTAAAGGCCACGTTCATATTTCCTTGTAAGAACTTCGTAGCTTTTTTGTAATCCTCACCTCGTTGGACAAGTTACTCAATTGTTTGTGTGCGAGCATCTAGCTTGTTTGCTGTTTCCTCATAGCATTGTCCGATGTCTGATTCAAATTTTAGTCCATCTTCAATCTACAACAGCGTGCACTCACGGCGTATCCTAATTATTTGATTCTCCAAATCTTTGTTTGTTAGATTGACCTTTCGACGTAGTTTAATAACCTGTGTGGTGAGGTCGAGAGTTGGTTTTGCGAGTTGATGCAACACCTCGACTTGCTCTCTGAAATCACAATGAAAGTTGACTTCTTGTGAGAGAAATCGTAGTTTGGTGTTGCTGGCTGCTTCATTACCAATTTTATCGTGATGTGATCGCAGATTGGCTTGCGAAGCAGACTGCATTAATTAATAATTAATAATTTCTAAATAATTAAAATGTATAAAACCCATTGTTGGCTGAAAAGATAGTTCTGCTGACTTGATTGAAGATATTTTTTACTAATTACTAATAAAAATATCGTTTATATCTCTTTGATGATGTTCATATCGCGCAAATATAGTATAAAATTGATTTTTTATTAGCATTTTGAATTTATTCATGCTTACAATATTGATAATAAAAAATCAGTCAATTCTCCATCGGCCTTCGCTAATATTTCTTCTAAGTTATTTGTGTATGTATCGAGACTTTTATATCTCTAATATTTCTTCTTTAATTCTCTTTGAAGTTTATCGCCGTACTAGAAACGGTCTTTACAACTCTCCCAGTACCATTTTAGTCACTACTGATAGCGGAGATGGACGGCGTGTGGCAATTGCCTACAGTTGAGGTACTGTTATAAGAAAATTATAGGCGGAGGTGCGAATTTTCTTGAGAGGTAGGTCGCTGTCGATATAAAAATTGGACATACTAACAATTATTATAATTAACAGCTTAATGCAGATTACAATAGTAAAGGAGAATAATCACCGAAAAAGGATGAATAATTAATCATTAATATTGGACAGTCAGATGATTTAATAATAATCAAGGGTAATTCAGACGGTTTCCCTTATTAAAAGAAGGACCCATCATGTATTGCTGATTTTTTAGCAGACCTTTCCCTTGATTAGCTGGAGGAGGAGGGTTTAAATTAAACTGGGATAGTTAGTAGTTTGCTTGGCATGCATTGTTTTTGAGAAGGCGAGAAGGAGTAAATCCACCATTCGAGGTATTTGACGGTAATTGCTGTGTTTTCCACGGCAAGATTGGTGTTTGTCCGGAAGGTTGGTTAAATTTTTTACTAACTTCTGCTGGAATGTTTAAGTGATGAGGTACGGTTTTATCATACTCTTTTTGTTTTTCATCCTATTTTCGCATAAAATTTTGCTCTTCCTGGTCAAAATTAATAACCTTTTTGGACTGAAGCTGCTGTCCTTTGAAAGTGAGTGCTTCATGCTTAAGGAGTGGACTCTCAGTGTAGGCAATAAGAAGATTTGTATTACCATTTTTGGTGGCCTTCTTCCCATTTTTCCTATTCATTTATCTGGGAAGAATATCTCTCAGTGGACTCTGCATGATGGCATTTGGAAAGTTTTTTTTATTTTCAAGCCTAAATAGGAAATGAGTTACTTGTTATTGCTTCCTTGCCTCAGTATGTAATCTTTGAGTGGATGTATGAAAAACTCATTATAGTAAGAAATAAGGTTGATAGGATCGCGTTACTCAATGGGTATCTTGTAAATGAGCTCCTCATGAATCTATTTGTTGTGAGGGTTGTTCTAGACGTAAGTTTCAATAATGTCGCTAAACCTTATCTCCAGTTTTTAGCGTCTGCTCATGGCGAAAATTACACACATTATCAACTGATCAAGACTGTGATTTAGCAGCATTGAAGTGCACTCACTCATTATATATTTCATAGTATCGAAGATAGATTCTTAAATGCTATCTTACAGTTTTAGACTACTACTCATCTGCTGAATTTGGAAAGCTGTTTGATGTAATACTCTCTTAAATAGACGTTAGGACAATTCATTACGAAGGTCACTGTCTCTCTATCCATTGGCGAAGCTCTTCAGTATAGATACCATACTTTAATGACGCCACAATTTATAGGAGATTAACCCAACTTATATATCAAGTAAATGCAGTTTGAGAGCCGAGGGCATGGCCTTATCAAACTTGAGGAAGAAATCACAAGCCTTCCACAGTTAGAAAGGAGATACATTTAATTCTTGCTCCACGTCCTCAAAGGTAAGAGAGGAATTGCACACAAAGAGAACTGTTTCCGAACTCATAGCCATGAAAGCACCAAAGATCTCTTCATTTTCCTTATCGATTGAATGCTGCCCGAGATAACCCTCAAGAGTGAGTTTAAACAGCGAGTAAATAATTTCCTCGCGAGTATTAGCCTTTTTATCAAAATCCTTTTTGGTCTTTTCCAAGAGAGTCATCATATGTTTAAGGACGTTCGGCTAATGTGGTCTGGAAGGTATATTTCCCTGTGCCAGCATATCTTTAAATTTGCTGGCTTTTTCATTGACGTAGTTGAACATTTACATACCGGCAGTGATGGGAGTTGCGCAAATCAGTGGTACCTTCATCGTGGAAGGAGACACAAGCACTGCCTTAGGAAGTCGATTGATCCCCACACTATCATTCTTGCATGTGGTCTCCAGTCTGTCTGTCAATTCATAGTTGAGTATACGATGACTACTAAAGGTCTCCTTAGAGGTTGTGCCGTTAATCATATCCTTCCGTCCCTTATTGGCATACCCCTGCCTTGCAAATGGGGTAAATTTGGAAGGAGTCAGGTTAGCTAATCTTTCTCTGAAGAAAATCCTTTCATCGAGGTCATTGGTTCCCATAGATTTTTCATAAAGTCTGTCGAGTTTGCGATAGTTTTGAGTCAAGAGTTCAGGTGACAGGAAGTCGTTAGCTTGCTGGGAATTTTTAATAATCCCTTTTTTGGAGAGTTCATCATCAAAGAAGTCTTAAAAGGCCTTAGCCACAGAAGAGAATATATCCATTGTTTTAATGGAAAACATTTCAAGTATTCTATCTCTCAGCACTGGTATAACATCCTTAAGAGATGACTGTTCATTAATACGCTTCTCCTGTCGTAGTATGGCCTTGGGAATGAGGTAGTCCCAAGCAAAGGTCAGCATGAACGCAAGAGTATGAGCTAGCATACAAGTATTCTAGATGAGATCTAATGATTTTCCCAGTATTTTGTTTTTAGCTTGGATATAAATTAGCCAGGAGAAAGAACTCCATAGTTTGAGATAATCACTGGCAGTTGTGTCACTGCCACGTTCCCTGAGTTCCAGTTTTTAAATACTCTTGGTAAACTTTTTGTGGAAAGTTATGAGGAAGGAGATTTAACGAATAATGTTGTTGAGATCAGCAGCTGCTTACTTGTCGTTTATCTTGACATGTCGAGAGAAGTCTTTGAGCGTGATCATTACTTAATCAAGTTGATGATTTTTGAGAAGTTGTCCGAGGGACAGCGAAGGTAGAGTCATCTTTTCTCCCTATATTAACTCTAATATACTTTGAGATTGGTGAGACGCTGCGATTTTTCAGCCATAAATAGTGCGGATTTGAAGACAAGTTGTAATTTATCTGCTGCGATATATCCGTTGCTATTATTGCGATACTCCAGGTAATATTTTAGACACAACTCTTGGGTGTTAGCGTCAATTCCGTTTTGGCTGTAGCGTATCCGGCTATACTCTTCCTGTTCTTCTTTATTTAGATGTTTCTAATTCTACATTGCAGTCAGTCGCAGTTAAAATTCAAAATATTATTGAATTAGACAATTACTGCTAGAAATCAATTATAATAATATCCGTACAATCCGAGCAGAATCACCGGAACAATCAGTCAGTAATGAATTCCGTAGTATTAACTATCTAGACCATTCTTATCACACAATTTCAATTATCAAAAATCGCAGTCAAAGCATAACCGTGCTAATTATCTCTATAAAATTAAAAAATCTATCATTATAAATTCATATTCTTGAGCGACTCAGTCCCGAGTTCAGAACTGCGCAAGTTGAGATTGTCTGCAACACAGGATGTTCTCAAAATGAAATCAGTTTCTATTTTTGTTTTTTTGTTCCTCACCAACCTTGTTTCTACTTTAAAATTCTCCTATAAATTACTTGGATTCTGCGATGGAAAATATTATTTATAATTCTTCATCTTGTCGCAATGAATAATCCACACCTAATCTTCGTAGTTCTCCGTTCTGGTAAATCGATTGAACTCTTGCTTAATCATTTATGAGGTGTTTTTCATGAAACACTCCACCATTTCGTTGGGAGCGGGATCATCCAGTGTTGGTTCACTTTTGAACTTCATCTTATCAATAAAGGAAGTTGTTAACTTAGTCGAACTCTTCAGCTTATTTGCTTCCTGTTTATTGAAACTTTTCATCAGTCTATTCATCTTCCGAAAGTGTTGTAGTGCGTTTAGTTAAGGCTCTTGAATACGAAGTTTGCTATCAATATTTCTCTCGTTTGAGTTGGTCTTATCAAAATGCTGCGCCTTGTGAATGACGTGTTGTTGAATTGGTATGAAATGAAGTTTGGGGCAACTAAACTTGGTATGCTTTAGTTTACAAAATTAGCAAACAAACACTTCAAACTCATCAAGAGTAGTCTTGTTACGGTCACGCAGATAGCAATAGTGCAAGTAATCCATTTGAGATTATTTCAGGATGTTGATCAGCTGCTCAAATTACATGAAGTATATTACCGAGTATTCGGTAGACTTTATTTAGAAATTAGGCCGGATCCGCGAGATGAACTCAAGACCTAATAAACTTGGCTTCTGGTTGGAATGAACCTTAAGGCGATCAATCACCATGTCGTTGAATTTGCAGTTTCTCCGTTTGGTCACGTATCCGATCTCACCCTGCCGCAGTATCAGCAGATTATAATCATCATCTATCCGGCGTAGAATCTGTTAAGGATGACTAATGTGCATTTCTATCTTTTCAGCAAAAGCAACGAGAGTTCTGTCGACTAAATTGCCAAAGAAAGTGAGATCATGAAAGATGCTGCGATTGCTTTCCTGCAGATAGTCTTTGCGTAGATTTGGCGGAAGGGTCTTGATGAAGGTGTTCTCCTCTTCAAGATTAAACTTTTTGCGTATATTGACGCTCTCTTCGATGTAATTATTGATTCTCCACTCTAGATCTTCTGGCAGCTCATATTTATCGGATAGTTGCTTGAACATCTTCATGTTTCTGCTCTTCTCTCTATCTTGAGCGCGAATGTTGCTGATGAGCGTACCTAGCCAGTTGATGTTATAAGCTAGACAGATGACACTGACCATCTCAATAACGATAAGACATATGGCCTATTGATAAGTGCTGGCCACAATATCGCCGAACCCCACAGTTAGCATAATATTTGCGCCCCAATAATAAGCCCATACGTACTTCTCGAACCACCATGCGTTCTGGATATGCTTGACGGTTTGCCAGTTATACCCATCATTGATGTTGGCGATGGCTGTCAGTAAGATGGCTAGAACGTGAGCAAAGCAGAAGTTAAATAGAAATACCTTTATCAGTGACCAATACTGTTAATTATAGTAGTTCTTAATGAAGAATACCTACAATTTCTATATCTTATCCAATGATTGAGGTAATTTGGTTAGAATGAACAGGCGGAAGTACTTCATTGCGAGGAAGTTTGAGTTTACATCGATTACCAGGATAAGGACGCTCACTATGTCGATTAGCATACTTGTCTACCAGTAGTGAGAAAGTATCTGCGATAGAGTTGACATCTTCTTGCCACTTGCAGTCTTCACCGTCACACAGTTATACCCAATCTAAATGGAGTAGAAAAAGAGGCTAAATATTTGAAGAGTTGTCACCTCCGTTGCTGAAGCAATTTAATTGAAGACTAAAGCCAATGTATAGGCGAACAGAAGAAAGGTTATTTGGAGCACACTTAAAAAAGTCAGTGCATTGTCCACTAGAGTATTGATCTAAAGTCCATTGCGTTATAGAAAGGACTCGCGGTGGCGGATGTCGAACCCCAAGAAGTTAACAGGTTGCGAGAATATGTTATTGCGCTTGATTTTATCAATGAATTTCCCACAGAGAATCCTAACCTTTTGTCTGCTAATGATTTCCTTTAATTCATACTTCGTCTTTTTCTTTCCCCGAATAGAAATGTTAGTATTGGACCGCATGTGTTATTTTAACTACGAAGTGAGGCGACCGAGGGTGGGCTGCTCTCTCATTGAATCTCCATAAGAACCCTCATCTCTCTCAGATGGTTTAAGTTATTATTTTGCGGACTCAGAAAACTCTTCTCCTGAGAACAATTTAGAGGCGAGGCTGTCTTTACTTTTAGTCTTAAAGCGTGTAAGGGTGCCATTTTTCTATTTGTTTTTGTCTGTTAAATTGTTATCAAAGGTGATTGAATTTTTAGATTCTGGCATTGACTCGATAAAAGTTCGAGGATCATGAATTTAGTTATCATCAAGGTACTGATCCATCTTGATATGTCTTCGCCCTTGCATTTAAATAACTATAAACTTATTAAACTTACACTCTAAAGCTATCAGTTTAAAAATGTCCTTATTTCGGTATCCATGACTGCCAGCAAAAGTATTCCCTTTTATTGTTGCCGATTAAGCATTTAAATATAATTGGCCGGAAATAGTTACATGCTCCAATAATGTGAAATTGAGTACCCTATTATATTTTCATATAGGTTTAAGAAATAATAATAGATGGGAAGTCATCCCACATAATCGGCCAACCACGAAATCAAAAGGATTAAATGGGTACCCAAGTTTTAGCATTATCACTCAAATACAAAAGATCATCTGCCAAAAGAATCAACACTCATGAATGACTAAGATTTGCTCATCATCCAAGAAGTTATGAAAAAACATTGCCTTTTTTCAGTTTTTAATATGGAAACGCAAAAATAGTGTCTGCAGTTATTTACGAAATGGATCTATCGATATGGTGTTTATATCTATCGTCAGCACGATCTGCCCTAGTAATTGTTTATCATCGGAACAGGCAGTATCTCAGTTGAAATCGATTGCATAGTCGTAAAATAATTAGGCGAGCGATAATATTTCGGTCAAGACACTGTTTGTTTTGACTCTTCTCGTAGTGAGTCAATGCGAGTAATTTCTAAATAGATAACCCTCTACTCGATACAAAAATCCCAGCTATACCCTGCGATAAAAAAGACCATGAGTCTGTATAAATAGGACATCAATTCGATATTTAATCGTATCCACTTCTTTAATTACCTCAACAACAAATAGAGGAAGTTTATGATTTAAACCACCACGCTGTTTCGATTCAAGAAGGGGGAAGTATTGTTCGAACAGGAACAGGACGCCAATTCTTTCTATATTGTTAGGAAGGGTACTGTACTCATATAAATTGAGAAGAAAATCAATATTCTCATAAAATAGGGTGAGTATTTCGGAGAATCAGCCTTTCTCTCACTCCTCAACGATAAAAACAAAAGTCAGCGTATGGGAAAGGCCTTATCGAATGATGTCGGGGTTGAGGTTTATGCAATAGGATTGAATCCAATCAAAAAATGCCTGGGGTATTATATCAGAAGCATAGTATTTTTTAATCAAGAGAAGTGGGCTCTCTACAGGGACGAATATCTAAATTCACTACCCTAAATAGACTACAAATATCTTCTTCAGCTCTTCCACGTCAAGTAAGGAAAGAAATATACCAAATTGGCGTAGAAGAATACCAAACTCTCCTATATTTTCATCCCGTTGGAAGGAGAAATCAACACGAGTCGTAATTTGAAAATTTATGGTGCGTAGTTTCTCAGAAAATAAAATGAGAATAAATTGTTAAGCTATGATATCATCCTCACAGATGAGGGACACTACGCCTACGCGCTTATTGATGACTTTAAATAGGTGTTATCCCTGCATAAAAACTCAGTAGTGACATCTTAATTATGTATAAAGTTACTGAAACAGCCTTTGTATGTGAATATGACGTTGACTTTGAGAAATGTCAGCAAATTTGGCAAAAAGATACCTTCCACTGGTTTTACTACCATCCTAGTGGTGGAGGATATGAAATTCGGGAATGAATTCCTGGTTAAAATATATAAAAAGTAAACAACAAAACAGATAATAAGTTCTCCAAACATCTTCTCGAATTCAATAAAATAAAACTGGAAAGAGATTGAATCATTAAAGATAGTGGACGAGTAGTAATAGTTGGAGGTACAAATATAAAATACAAAAAATGTTCATTTACATCACAATCTTCTTTGGGAAAACCTTAGATGCAGGGTAGAGGAAAAGAACAAAGCCATAGTTTTAGAAGAACAAATCAAAAACGAAAGATATCTCCTCTCTCGTTTGTGCAACAAATATATTTGCGGATATTATAAAGCCCAGCACGATAGCAATAACTATTATCTATTTATGGAATACGTCAAGGGCCTTACTATTTAAGAAACTCTCGATCAATTCGGAGTGCTGCCCTACAGCCTAATCAAATTTTATTTGGCTTCTATTGCCTCAGCCTTAGATTATCTCCACAGTGAAAGCCTGATCTATCGAAATTTAAGTAGCCGCAATATCTTAATCAGCATAAGTGGCTATTTACTGCTTGTGGATTTGAGCTGCGCCAAAATGATTAACAGCCAAGCCAAAACCACAACTCTAATCGGTAATCCTTATTATTCTGCTCCTGAAATGATTAGCAAAGGGGGATACTCTTTCAGCGTGGACATCTGGGCCTTGGGCGTCATTTTGTATGAAATGATTACTGGTAATCTCCCCTTTGGAAATGGCCTATCTAATCCTCTATAAATTTACTAATCAATTCTCCATGACTAATTAAACTTGAAAAAGATATCGCACAAAAAATAAATTAGCATTATCAAAGCCCTCCTCGAAAAAGATCCCAGCAAACGATTATCAAAACCTTTAGACATCCGCAAATTCGACTATATTAACGATCTATAATTTGAATGGACCAAATTCGAGAAATAGGAACTCGACCCGCCTTATTTTCCCAAGCAGAGTTGCCGTGCCTCCATCAAGGTAAATAACTATGATTATTTCGATGCAGTTTCCATCGAGGATTGGGTATGATTGTTATAATTCTGCAAGTGTTAATGATAAATCAATTGCAGTTATTGATTACTCAAATAAATTAAATTTTAACTGCGTACCGTTAATCTGTCTTTTGTAAAGATGAGCCAGTAATCATCTCGATTGCCCAATTATCCAATTGACCCAATTGACCCAATCTATAAATAAATTTTATTATAATTTCCTAGTTGAATACAAAATATTTCCATCTTTGTTTTATTCCAGCTTCGTCCTAAAAATTTATTCATCAAGGTGTATTGAATAAATATCGAGTAATTTGTACGATAATTTTAATTATAGACAATGAGAAATTCGTTCTAAATAAAGTTACCTTTAGATTACGCGCAGAAAGTGCTCGAAAGGGAAATTGAGGTCACACTACTGCGATAACCCTTCCCTAATAATATTTGCGAGTTGCTGGGTCTCTACTCGCAGGGGTTTTAGTATTACTAATCAATTGGCAGCTATAAATATGGCTATTTTCAGATCAAAATGGCAGAGCTTTTTAAACTTCAAGAGCAGTAGTATGCGAAACAGCAGTTGAATTCATCAAATGATAAGAGTTAGTCATAAACTTTGCCAGAAAATATAAAGGAAGAATTGCAAATCAGTGATCTCGCTAAAACGGAACATAAAAGTGAATATATAAAGCATATTCACGAAATGACCAACATTGCTGTAACCACTCAGAACATCAACGATATCATGCTGATGGGAGAGTATCGAGCAATATAAGTTAATACTCGTATGAAATACGAAATTGAGATCCAGTCCAAACTGCTTGAATAAAAGCTACGGCTCAGACAGTTGAAAGTGATGCAGAACATAGCATATAAAAAAGATGCGTTGAAATGTAACTCAACCAAAACAAGTTTATTTTCTCAATCTGGGCAGAAAGGTGAACTAAACGAAGGAATTGCCAACATATTCGCTAACTTAATACATGAAAATGAAGAATACAATGAAGGGTTAATACAACTGGCTCAATTTAGCTATAGCAAGGACGGACTGCAGTTGAAAAATAGAGAAACGCCTATGATAAAGGCGAATTATTGATTTAACTTCTTATTACTTTATATGTATTCAATATAAGGTGAAAGAAGATGCTATCAATATTTAATTGATTGGGTGCCTAAACTATCTAATATTTAATTGGATTTAATATTCTTTTGTTTAATTAAAATGTGGTGGCGTTCCGGAATAGGACACCACGCACACGACCAGTTATACTGGTCTAGACTTGGATAATAAAAAAGATTAAAAGTCTTATTTCCGAATAGGAATAATGTAATACTTTTGCCAGTTATTAAGTAGTATTGCGAGTATGTCATAAACATGGGCCTTTGATCTCTTTGAAATATTCATAATTAATTATCGCTCAAGGGGAGTGTATCCATCTTGAGGTGTTGATGTGTGTATCTTTAGGCTTTTAAATAATGTTTTTTACTGCCGTAGTCAACCGTTAGTTCTCCGAAGATTGTAATAAATAATCTCCATTGCTTGATAAAAATCATGATGATCAATGGGTTCTGCTATTTTCATCAAACCTCATAATTCATAATAATTTAGAGTAATTTAGGTCGGCAGTAACTTTATTTAAATATTTTGGCCATCGGGGCGATATGGAGGTTCATCATAAGCCCATTGGTCTAATTTTCATTAATAAAAGAATTAGCTTAGATATTAAGTTAATGAGCAAAATGACAAAAAATATGTATTTGATGAAATGAAGTG
>Ga0302185_10000647_pt1 | contig 26250 bp, 26 predicted proteins | sample II_Bog_E1_1_FD_200231 | JGI IMG/M metagenome (GOLD analysis project Ga0302185, IMG submission 200231) | Peat permafrost microbial communities from Stordalen Mire near Abisko, Sweden - II_Bog_E1_2 | ecosystem: Environmental > Terrestrial > Soil > Wetlands > Peat | place: Sweden: Abisko... | reverse complement strand
TGCGACTCCTCCTCCACTATTCCCTCATTTCTAAGTTTACGATCGAATACGAAGAACCCTAATCCGATGATGATGGAATTGATGATGCATATGTGAATATATGACTAATGCAACCAAACTGACAAAAATACGGATGGTAATTGATTAGTTGTATTATTTGGCATTATGACTTAGCCATCAATTGAGGTTATTGATTTATATAAAGTATTGAGCAAATAATATTCAAATGAAGCTACTATAACGATGGACATCAATAATTGGCAATATATTTAAATAATTTCAATGTTCCTGCTGCCCATCCTCGAAACCATCTACTATCTCGCTGTCATCAATGGAACAGTCCAAAATTACTCCAATTATTAAACTCTGGCCATGGCATATCACCCACACTATCCCAAATTACTCTACATTCTTTATGGCGCCTCTCCCAATGCTTCCAATTTGAATAATCCCGATGCAAGCTACTTCATACAAACCTGGAATACAGACAGCGGACTGGTAATCGCAAACTATACTAATATTAGTCAATCTTGCTATATCACCTGCGAAATCGAAGTTACATCCTCGCTATTCCTTATCGAAAGTGGATCGACTGTTTCAATCTACCTCATGGAAGCTGACTCAGTGACGATCGGGGCTGCCATTTTAACTGAAATGAAGCCTGCTCAATGGTCTAACACTTCCCTCTTGCGCTATGCTGACATATCCGGCAGTAAGTTCGTATATTGCGACGGTTCTAAATTACATTTCTACACCCTGGGAATCCTACAAAAGTTGTTATTTTTACCATCAAATGTCAGTAATATGGACATTAGCCTCACCGATGTAGGTTTCTATTTGCTAGTTCAAAATGGAATGACTTTTGAGATCAGCTGCGTCCTCTGCATTTATAACTCCTCTATTCCATCGAACTCTACCCTCAACTCCACCTATTTCTAGGAGATGCCTTTTCTCATGCCGGTTAATCCCGCTCAATTTCGAATGTACAGAGGCAATCCTGCGTTTGATGTTAATGATACAAGTTTTTATCACTATGCTGTGGACTCCACTCTCTTCAAGGTTATGCAAAATTAATCATACTACAAAATAATTACATTTTATTCAATCAGCAGTTTTCCTAAAATCGTATCGAATGGCCAACAAATCTATTTATATGGCTCCACTAACACCTTACTTAATGAAACCTTTCAAAATAACAATTCTACAACAGTCATTGACATGCATTTCACTGATACGGTCGTGCTCATGACACTTGCGAACGACTCTTCGAGACTTGCAGTGCGCACTAATGCCAATGCGACGATTATCAAGCAATATCAATTGGTGGAAAACTGTTCTGACTATTAAGCAGTATCAAATGGTTCTTTTTGCACCTGTAGTAATTATACTGGCTCTTATTGCGATGCAGCATCCGATTCTGAAACATCAAACACTACCAACACTACCAACTCTACGAACACTACTAATTCAACATCGACCAACACTACCAATTCGACATCAACCAACACGACCAATTCAACATCGAATACAACAACAGGATCAAGTGCATCTGCATCAACTCCCTTTCCCATGGCTGCCATAATAGGCATAGCTGTGGGCGTTGTGGGTATTTCTGTGTCAATTCAGTTATTGTGATTTTGATTATTTCAGCTCGTGTAATATACGTAAAGTGTATAAAGAACAGAGGGAAGGCAATCAGGATTCCCTATAAGTACAACCCGGTGGATCTGGTGAGTTTTTAATCATGATTTCAGCCTATATAAAAAGGGCATCAATTAATGTCCAGGATTAATAATTATTTACCCTTTTTAAACTATGAATAAATCCAATCTTTTAATACTATGGCTGATCCTAGCCAGAATCCTGTACTCTATATTTTGTTTTAAAGTCATGATTTGTTCGCGTGATCTCGTGCTCTCATCCAATTTAAATACTGTTCGTGATGATAATAATAAAGCACATAGCTTTCTGGGTATGAGCAGCGTTTATCTGTTCGAACACGACTTGCCGCCATTCAATATCTAAAGCTGGAATATTTCATCCAAAGACAAGAAACTCATCACTGTTAAGTACAATACTCAAAATTACAACATCATCCACCTGCTTTATGGCAAAGTCATAAATCAATCAAGCAGAACCTATGACTCCTACTATCTTTACGTTTGGAACACAACGGGAAACTTTATTGTTGGAGAGTATACTTCCTGTGACTGGAACTGTTCCATCAATTGCGAAATTACAGCAACAGACACTCTATTATTGGTTTAAGATAACCTTCATATTTTTGTATACCTTTTGGACAGTCAATATCTCATCCTGAAATCATTGCTGACTCAATCAAAGAATATAATAAGTGTGCTAAACTAGACGCAAGCAATCCGCAAGAAGGCAGATGTATATTAAGGGTACTACGTGTTCACATCAGCTTGCTGTATTCAAACGTCGTGGATGGCCAATAACACTCTCATGAAAAACACATTTACACTGCCAGCTAATTTCAACTTCAACCTTAACAACATTGCCATGGATACTAAAATGTTTCAAAATCGGCTTTACATTCTTTACCGTAATTTAGTAAATTATTAAATTTATCTCTATGAATTTAACAGCGTGCAGGTTCTCTTTGCTAAGTACCCGACCACCCCTACTCCACTAACAACAACAGGAATTCAAATAACTTAGATTTTTCGTTTTAACAACGCTTACTCCTCGAAGATAATTCGATTTGTACGTGGGATTGACAGCAGCACAAATAATTTTATTTTCTGGGCCTACAACTTAAACTAGGCCTACAAATGCTCTCAAGTACCGTGCATTGATATCGGCTATGATATTTATCAAAACATTGCCTTTTCTGCCATTGCTCCCTCCAGGTACTCGCTGTCATTCTACGGCACCACCAGCAATCTCACACTTAAAAACTTTAAACCGAGCCTCATTTCTGAGTTTATTGGGAAATTCGAATTTCCCTCAGTAATTAATGCAGTGGCCATGGCTTATAACAACAGTTGGAATAAACTCATCATATCCTTCAACACCAGCGAATTTCCAATAGAATACGAACTAGTCGAAAATTGTTTCGACAAATTTGCATTCAAATCAGACAACTTCTGCCTCTGTCTTCCGCCTTATAGCTATAACACGGAATTGGAACAATGTACCATCGATCCAACAGTTTCTTCTTCGAGTGTCATTTCCACATTCTTAATAATCGCAATAGTGTTCTCCTCAAGTACCTAAGTCTTAAATTAGTGCTCTGCTTGACAGTGCTATTCATAATTTACAATAAAATAAAGGCCAACAAAAAAGAACGGAGATCATGGAAATACAGTCCTGCCGATTTCGTGTTCGAGTGAAGGGATTTAATTGATAAATATGTTTTATTTAACTGATTAATGTTGCATTTATAACTCGAATCAGTTTGAGATAATTGTCAGATATCAGTAGAGACCGTTTAAAGAGGTACGAATTTCGCAGAGAATCACCAACAGCCATTCAACGTAAGGTCTATTCCCGATTGACTAGATATCCAGACATTTTAGTAAGAGGTGCCCAATTATTTTAACAATCTCTCCGCCCTTGCTTTGGAAATACTCCGTTTCCACTGTCCACAGTCTCCGCCATTCCTACTTTGTTATTTCGCTGCAGGAATAGCGCAGCTTATTTTCATCAAAGGGAAACTTTGTCATTAAAATGCGGTATAAACTCACTCCCAAACTAAGCACGTCACATTTTTAGTTGTTTAAGTCTTATTTAACAATATAGCGGTAAGGAAATACTTTAAGTTGGCTTTAATTAATGATTAGGTTGAAGGGCTCAGCTACCTCCTTCTTATCTTTGATGTCAATCCAAGCAGGGATAGAGTAGCATCGACCAAATCCACGTATCCTGACTTAAAGTCCTCTTGTAATGCAAATATTTTCAGCTTAGATAAAATATCCGATATTTCGTTTATGAAGATATTGCAAAAGAGAACAAACCTGAGTCATAATGTGCAGCTTAGTGGCAAGGCTGATTGTTCGACTGTTTTTACGCAGATAGTCGCATACGGGCAGTTCCTCCTCCCAACGGTAGAAAACCCACCCCTCTAATTACTTTGGAGGATTTGCGGGAATGAAATACTAACTCATATTGGGATGCCTCTTCGCAATGGCCTCTAAGATAACTAACTCATGCAAGTAATCGATTTGAGATAACTTGCAGCCCTTCGCATATACCACCTTTTTAGCGCTGAACTGCAATTAGTAGACATTGGTGGTTTAGTCATAGCGCATGCCGATGAGTGGTTATTTCTGTACTGCGGGTTCGGTGTACTATAGTTCTGCTCCCTCATTGAGATGTTTCGCAAATTAAATCTAATTTTTCTCTTAGAGTTCGATATAGTCCTTAATAAATTGCTGCTGCCTTTCTCTGGGTCTTTTTTCAATCTCCTCGTACTTCTTGTTAAACTTCATCTCGTAGGCGAGTGCCATTTGTCTAATTTTGAAATTGGACTCCAGTTTCTTTTCCTGGTTGAGGTAGATCTTCTTGAAATAGGAACGGTTCTTGTGGGCTGATGATATATCTGAGCGAATTTTGTAGAAGCTTGAAGTTGAAATTAGCGATTTTATCTTGTCCAACAGCTTTTAGACCTTCATGTACCTTGGAAATCCAGGGTTAATCTTCATTGCTGATTTTAGGTAGGGCTCATTCGCTTATCTCCCAAGGATTATCTCCAGCATTGTATTAAAGATCATTTATGATTCCTATCCCACAAGGTGGCACAAATCGCTCATGGTCTATCGAAATTTTTGTTCTTCTTCTAAGATAGATGGCCCTGTCAGAAAGGAGAGCGTAACTGAAACTTCTCCTGAAAGAGGGTGAGCCCTGATAAAGATGTTGTGAAATGAGCGTTCATTATATCGGAAGGCGAAACGAGTGAGCTCGATGCGTTGGTAAGTCCACTACCCGCCTACCACCCGCTATTGATCGAGTAGGTGGCAGTTTATCTTAATTTGACCTGCTTGCAAATCTCCATCAATCTCGCACACAGTGGAATACAGTCTATTTAATCGTTTACAGTTGAGTAGACAGTTAAAGGTGAGGGCGGATTCGTCAATATCAAAGGCATAGTTGTGATCATAAAGAGTGAATTTTTCTATTTTTTTGAAATTGAAAGGGGATTAGTTCTGTACTGCAGCAATTTCGAGCCAATCCATTAATTGATAAAATGATATAGCTGAGAATGATAGTTAGAATAGTAAACGATTCTTGTTGGAACCGTACTCAATAATAAGCCTAGAATATCATCCGCTAAATGCTTCAATCAGCATAGAAATCCTACTTTATAACTAATACTCTCCCTGTGGAAAAGGTAATGACATTTATCAGGCATTAAACATGAAAATGTCAGTAATATGCTATTAATTTTTATTATTATTTTCGGATACTCTATGAATAGAGCAAAAACTTCCCCATCCAAAGGAAAACTCCCTTTTAAGTTTAATGCCAAATCTTACGTCAAGCCGGGACTTACAGAGGCCGATATACTTTAAATCAAGGAACACTTTGATACATTTGACCGAGAACATATCGGTTCCATTAACCCCAAAGGTATGACAATGGTAATGAAGAAATAAAAAATGCAATTGCGATGCTCGGACCATAGGCGAGGGCCCAAGGAGTCTTTCAAGTCATTCTGGACTTAGACAGCGAAGGAACAGGAAACATTTCTTTCTAACAATTCCTTCATTTCATGACACCAAATCTCCTGGTGCACGACAGTCGATAAAACATCAACAAGATATTTGCACTATTCGATGATGAAAAAACAGGATTTATCAGCATAAAAAGCTTACGCCGAGCAGTGAATGATTTAGGTCTGGATTACGAGGAGAATGACTTGCTGGAAATGATAAAGCGAGTCGATGAGGACAAAGACGGATATGTATCTGAATAGGAGTTCTATCGCCTGATTTCTCAGTATGGTTCATGATGATTCATGGAGATTGATTTTACTTGTGATATCAAAATGAAAATGCTCAAACCGTTAACAATCATTCAGCATACTTCTTTTAGATGTTGTCAATACATTTGACCACACTGAAATCCTCGCGGGTACCATCATCCTTGACTGCAAATAGGCAGCGGGTGTCCATATAATTTGGGTGCACGTCCACGACAAAATGCTTGAGCCCCAGCAGTTTGGCGGCTCCATTGTCGTGGTAGCTAAGCAATTCGCGTACCAAATTGGCCTCTGCTTCTTTCAGGGGGACGTTATTGGGATTGCGACAAAGGATGTTTTTAAACTCACTCTTGAGTTTATTGATATCATCATATTGCTTTCCTCCAAATGTGAATTCCACCTTTTTGTTCTTGGATATACTCCTCTTCTACAGTTTAGCGCGTTTGTTGAAATCCTTACGGAGATTGTCGATGATGCCGTTGTAGTGGTGTCCGTGCTTTTCCCAAAATTAGCTGAGTTGTTCCTTTTCAGCTTTTTTAACATTTACGATGGCGTCGCCCACTTTTAGTCCGTTCTTGAGCAACGGTTAAAAGTCAATTTCCTTGATATTTTTTTTGTTGACTGCAAAGTTGCCTTCTGTTTTGTTGAAGCGCACGTAAGGAGAGTGAATATTGTGATTTTTCAACAAAGCCTCTTGGATATAACGGAATGGCACAGTTTGCTCTTTATCAACCGACAGACTATAGATTTCACTTAATAACTGAAGAAGTACACTTCCAAACCGTCGTAAGGATTGAGGTTTTCCTTGGGTTGCTCCTAGCTTTTGACTTTCTTTTTAGGTTTGAACTCGGGAAGATCTTCTAAGTTCTTGACTCTTAGAGACGTTTTATCTTTGCTGAGTTCAATGGACTCTGCACCAGCAACTCCTTCCACAATCTGCTTAACGGTGGTGATGTTCATCTTTTTGATTTTGTTGCATTTCAAGAATGCATCAAGTTTGATGAAGTGATCGCTGAATAGACTCAGTGATACGGATTGGAGGCGACTTCTTTATAGAAAAACTCATCATTCTGAAGATTTTCTTAGCTCAAATAGTACTCTATCTGTCTCACAAGATTAGGGTTTGCCATTGTTGATTATTTCTTTTATAATCACAAAGAACAACTTAGGATATTTCAATTGCAACTGGCATATACAGAGATATAGATCACAATACAATAATGCAAGTATCAATAGTCAAAGTAACTGTTTTATTTCGACAGGCTGCCCCATGTGCTGCTCATCTTCTCACGAGAACGTGCTAGTACTCTCTATTCAATGGGGTTTAATTTCTCTTTTGCAGCGGAGGGGCGAATCATCATTTTGATGCTGGAAGGATATCCTTCTTTTTTTATGGTCTTTGGACATGGAATATCTCTAAGATCTTTTGGGTGAGGGGCAAGATTAGTATCAAATCTGTTTAAGATCTCATTTTCAGTCATCTTATCGTTAGTCCACATTAATTTTTCCAGCTTTTAGCTTAGCATCAGCTGAACTTCTCTATCTTGTGAGCAAGATTTTTAGAGTTCTCTGAAAAGGGTTTCGTTTGTTTGGATGAGTGTCTGCAGGTAATTGGTTAATTTGTTGAACTGTTCCTTGTTTTATCCTCTTTTATCCCTCTCCTCCTGAATTTCAAGTTCATACTCCCTATTTTCCTGTTCGAGCAAGTTCAACTTCTGCTTCTTCACTGCAAGAATGGATTCCAGTTCGTTTGAAGTTTGAGTCAATGATTTCTGTTCGTTGCTTTAAGTTTAAATAAGTTTTGCAATGTACTCTTTCCGATGCTTGAGTTGCTGCAGTTCCTCAGTCTTGGCGATGAGAATTTGCATGTTTTCCTTATTAAGTTTGTTTTTAGCCTCAATCAGCTTATCATAGGTGTCAAGTTTGCTTTACATATCCTGTAATTCCTCTACAGTCTTTTAATTATCGTGCTGAATCTGCTCAATACTAGATTCGGACTGAGAGTTGAGCTGTGTAATCCTCTCATTAACCATTTCCATCTTTTTTATCTCACGCTCAATGTCAATATTCTCAAACTCTTTAGTTTTGACTGCCAGCTCAATTCCATGGATTAGTTCTTTATACTTGCTGATACTAAACTGGAGTTTGGCATTTTGCTACATCCAATCCTGATGTTTTTCTATATCTAAAAATAAATACCTTCTAGTGCTTTTTTATGAGATAATTCCAATTACTATCGACTTTAAAGGGCCTCACATTGAGCTGCCTGCTGGTTTCTTTCCATGAGAAGTTTTGCCTCTTCACACTCCAAATGTCTCAGTTCCTCTCCGCAATAACTGAACTATCGCTCCAGTTCGTGGTGAACCTCCTCAAGGTACTTCATTTGAGCGTACATTTAATTTTAGGAGTGTTGCTGAATTAATGAATAGTTACCCCATATACTAACAAGTCGTCGAAGTCGCGACTCAACTTTCTGTAGTAATGCTGCAGATGCTTATACGATTAGCGCAGAGGGACCAAGTTCTGTATCTGTTCGGACAATGTTTTAAGTATTTATGCTGAATAATGTGCCATATTCTGTGTCTTGAAATAGAAAAAATACAATTTCTAAAATTAAATTGTACTTAAACATCCGTAATACCAAAGAAGTAATCACTTGATCAATTTTCCCTGCTTTTACAGCTCATCTTGAATGTATTTAAAACCTTGCCTGGTCTCTTACTGGTAGTAGCTGCCCTCAATCTCTTCGTTATCGCGCATCAGCAGCTTCTTGCGGGGAACTACCCGCACATGAATTTCCACCTCTTTACTATAAATTTTAGCATAGTTTGCTTTGAAATGGTCGCGCACCCAGTTTATATTTTGACCCTTCTTACCTATCACCATGCGTTGTACGTTCTCATCCTCCACCATAACTCGGAATTGTATGAAATCAGTTCCATCAGATTTTGTTGCTATCGATTCGCATTCTAATACCAAGTCGTAAGGAACATGGTTGTAAGTACGATGGAAAAGGGCCTCTTTCAGCATCTCCTCCGCCACTTAGAGTTCACTACTGGTTGTTTTGGCTTCCTTCGGATACTCCCAATCTGCCTTTTTGGCCAAATTTGCCAAATACTTTTCTATTTCTTCCACTCCGTAACCAGTCAGTGCTGATGCATAGAATATTTTATCGAATTTGCCATACTTTTAAATTTCACTAATTAGTCCATGAAACTTTCTTTTGTTTTAGACTAGGTCAACCTTATTCAAAACCAGTGCCTTCATAAAATGCTCATAGCTTCGATGCTTTTCGAGGCGATTGATGGACTCCTGCAGTAAATCATCGAATCTTTTGGAGCTGTCAATTATGAGAAGTGAGAAATCGATTTCACCGAGTACTTTCCATCCCTTGGAAACAAACCCTGTTTTATGATGGGCTAGGCCTGGTGTATCAAAGTATTTCAGTTGTACATTTCGTATACCCTCCTCACTCTATAGTTCGAATGATTTAAAAGCATGAAGTATTTCATTAGTGGTGTTCATTTTGGGAGATACTGCACTCACTTTATGGCTCAATTTGGCTAACAATTAAGACTTTCCAGAGTTTATTGGCCCAATTAGACCTTAATTAGAATTGACTTACCCACATTTAGTTTGTATGAGTTTTCAGGACTTCTCCATTCATCATTATAGAGGGAACGTATAACCACATCATCATTAGACATCATCTTGGATTAAGGTATTTAATCGCGAGGCGACAGAAATCTCACAGGTCGACCTCTTTTTATAAGCGGAGATGCGTCTACAAGATTTGTAGGATATTGTTTCGGATGTACTAATGCAGTTTTGGGTGTCTACTACTCAATAATCTTGAAGAAGTGCCTTTTCTGTCCTTTATGCGAGAAATCAAATCTTAACATTCTTTTTCCAATAGCTAAGACACGACTTTTGACTTGTTCGATCAACATTGCCCTATTTATTATAATTATGGTAGTCATTCTAAGATATTGAACAAACATCACATCGTGCAGTTGAACATTACACTCTTCTTTGATTTGGTGTGGCCAAAGGCAGCATGAAATGGTTCTTGGAAAGATGTTTTTTTTGGTTGTGCTGAAACAAATACTGAGTTCTTCTTTAGGATTGACTTTTTGCTCTTAAAGCGGTCAACAGGCGCTTTAGGTTCCGGTCGCTCTCCCAAATCCTCATCTTCTTCCATTCCAAGTTGATTCTTTAACTATGGGCTAAGGACCAGTGGTTTATTTCCAAAAATGTTATGAATGCTGCTCTAATCATCAGATTCTGAATCATCTTTGACTTTATCAGTGCCCTCCTGTATCTTCTGTTACAATTGAGTTTCAACTTTCAATTCCATTGATCTTCTCCTTTCGGTTGAAGGAATGACGTGCCCATCAATTTTATTGGAGTTCATCAACTAAAACTTGGACCTTCGCACTTTTTTAGCATCGGGTATTTCAAAAGAGGATCGTTTCATGCAAGATTTGCGTTTTTCTTTGACAGAATGAGGGGCTTTGCTACTATCAGCAATAGACTGTCCATCATTTTCATCAAATACACTGACCTGCAACTCACGACTGACACTCTTGAAAAATTACACCTATTTCTTCTACGGGTGAAAGTGATTTTAGTTTTAGGCTGAAGAAATCATCTTGCCGTCAATACTTTTTATTAGAGTTAATAGTTTGCTCTCCCTTCCGAGATATCGAGATCGACGGGCTTGGCTATCTTACTCCAGGATGAAAATAGATGTTCCTTTATTTTTTAAAATACTTTTTTTTGCAGTTTTGGGCGGTTTTACTTTAATGATAGGCGCAGAATCTTCCACGTTGTCGTTGTCGATTTCAATTTCTCGATATGTTCTTATGGCCTTATCTCTAAAGTTCTCTTCATCCTTGATATTATCACCAGAATCCTCCGCCTTGTACTCAAAGGTAGTATCTCCCATAATGGAAACCCTGCTCTTTCTGTCTTTTGTATTGGTTATGTCAATTGACTTGCGATCAATTTGCTTTAATTTTATAAAATTAAGTTCCAGCTCTTCGGCCTACTCTTCCTCATCCGATGAAGAGATATCGTGTTCTTGCTCGTGCTTGATTATCATATGTTCAATCTCTACCCTGAAGGCAGAGATCTGTAGGTTATCTGGGCAGTATACACATATTGTTTATAGGTCTTTTAAAGCTTTTTTCAGCTTGTTTTTCTTAATACAACAGAAGGTACTTTTTTGTAGACCTGACTTCGACGTAACAAACATAAGAAATGATTCGGATCTTTTTTTAGGACCGAGTTAAGAGTAGATAGGGCAGCGTCATATTCACCTAGAATATACTGTAACGCTGCCTTGGAGCTAAGGATATTGAAAGTGATGGACTCCACCTAATCTGTCTTCTTGCAGAAGAAAAGGCAATCCTCATATGCCTCTAGGCTCTTCTTAAAGTTATGATTCTGAAAGAGTTTGGAAGCCTAAGTTAATGGTTTGGTACTTATTGTAGTTTCTGAGATAATACGCTCATGAATGGTCTTCTATATTTAAATGAAATAACAATATTCTATTAACGATTGAGAGAAATATTCTTACATTTTACCATAGACCGTGATAGATTTGCCAATAATATACCATTCAAATTCATATCTCATCATTCACAAAATAGATTTACCAATAAAATACAATAATAAACGATTTGAATGGAGCAACCGCCACACCTCAGCACACTCCTGAGTCGTCCCCAGGAGGAAGACACCAAATATATACAATGGGGAGTCAATTCTCCCATTGATAATGGTTATCCGCAGCGATCCTACCAAAAGCGAGGAAACAATGATAGTGATCATCTCTTTACAAATGATAAGAAGAATTACGTAGGAGAGGAAGGAAAGCCCTACTATACTGAGTACAGTCAAGTCAATGCAATTGATACTGGCTTTAAGAAGTTAAAGTCCAACCAGATTTAGATGTTGAAAGAACTCAAGAAAGAGTATGATGTTTTGCGCAACTCTTCACTGGATAGCAGGGTCTTCCTTAACAAGAAACTCACCAGCGAAAGTGAAAGTAATCTCGAGGAGAATTCTGCCTCGAACTCAGAGGATCAATCCTCGCTTAAAAGCAAACCTCATCGTAGCACCAGTCGCCAAAAATATGATAGCAAATAGCTAAAACTGGTGAGTCTGGAAAAGAAGCAACTCGAGATAATGCTCAACAATAGTATGAAAAAAATATAGGAGCTGCTGCATAATTAAATAGAACTCAAAAGAACAGTTTTGGAACTGAGAGGAAAACTTGATAGCGGTAGGAATTTAGAAAGTGACTACGAACTTGCTGTCAAAAAGTACAAGGACAGTGAAGAGAGAATAAATCGCAATCTGGAAGACTAGAAGCGAGAAAATGAGAATCTTCGCAGTAAAATAAAAGAGCTGACCATTAGTACAGGTAATCTCTAAGGGACAGTAAACATAAAGGAGCTGCAGCTACGTAAAAAAGATGATAAGGTGAGACTGTGCGAAGAATAGATTCAGCTGGAGCGTAATCGCTATAAATCTTTGGAGTTAGACTTAAAAAAGCTGAAGATGGAGTATGAATTGCTTTAGAAATCGAAGAGTGAAGAAATCATGCAGTTGAGTAAAAGCAAGAATTGTGCAGAGGAGAGTGGCAAGACCGAGTACAATAATAAAATTAAAAAATTGGAAGAGGAACTTGCAGTCAAGGAGGAGAGATATGCTTTGCTACTCGCCAAAATGAGTAATAGTTAGGTCGAGGAACAGAAACAAGAGGAAAGAGAATACAGTCAGAATTTATAAAAACTGATTACTACTCTCCAAGAAGAGAAGAATCAGCAAAATAGTGATGCAATTGCTCTTGTACTTAATAAACTAAATCAAATGCATACGCCAGATCAGCACCTACTTTAGGAGTTATCTATCCTCAAGAAGTAGCTGTAGAGTGTCAAAACCTCTCAGAGTACCCAAAAAGATAGCCATACTCTTAGCCTATAATAAAAAATAAAGTAGTTGTAAAAGGTATCCTCTTTATTATATAGATAATTGATTAGTAAAACGTATAAAAAATATACTTCATGGAAGATCTGAAGAAATTAACGAGAGATTTTAACGACATTAAACGAGACAGGGAAGATGTTATGCGACAAAATAAAGAATTAAAATACATTCTAGACAGGCTATAGGGCTAAAATAGGAAATACCGAAGTGACCTCGATGCCATTAGTAATGTTCCAATCGATCTCACGGAGAGTCAAATTCACAACAAACAGCTCATAGCCAAGTTGCAAAGCTTTAACTACAAATAAATTGAGCTTACTGCGGCAAAAGAAGAACTCAACAAACAAAACGAGCAGAACAAGGCCAAAACACAGGCCTACGAGGAAGAAATCAGGTTACTGAAGAGGCAACTCAACGATGAAGAGTTCAAAGTGTTTAAAAGTCACTAAGAGCATTAACTAAAGCTCAGCCTACTTAAGATAGAGCATCAAACCTAAATCAATCACCTACAGCAAGAGTTGGATCGCACTCATAAAAACTATGCCTTGTAAAAAAGTGACATTGAGAATAAGAAAATTCAGTTGTAGACGAAACTGTTGGATAAAGACAAAGAGTTATAAGAGAAAAAAATAGAAGTTAATATCCATTCTAAAGACAAATAGAATAATACTCAGCAAGTCCGTGCCGAGTATGATATAAGAATTAAAGAACAGGATGATAAATACGCTCGCTAAATAGGCGGTCTTATGACCAAACTAGAAAATCTTGCTCAGTCTAACGAGAGATACCTGCAGCAGGGTTTTCAATATGCTCAGATAGAGAAATAGATACTATAGTTAAAAAAGGCGATGCGAATGAGTCGCAAGCTGACTGAAACCGTGGACCATCTCTGGCAGGTTAAAGAGACAGAGTATGCCAATATCAATGAAATAATAGCAAGTCTTGAGTTGTGATAAAGTGTAATATATTTATGAGATTTTTAAATTGTTAATTTATTATTAGAAATGATTAAACTGTGAGTTGATAAGCAACAGCTCAGAAGAAACCCAAATCTCCCAAATTTGTTTGCTCTCATGCCCACATTTATTTTGATCCTTTCAGTGCAGTCAATACATATTCATACTTGCAGAATAGTCTAACAATGGACTGTTTATTTGTTTCCATTGGCACAATAAATTTATTTTAGATAGGAACCTTTAATTACAAACATAGAGGTACGATCAAATCATTGGACCTCCAAATCCACCACCAAATCCTCCTCCAAATCCTCCTCCAAACCCTCCAAAGTCTCCAAAAGGCCCTCGATTGCCTTTGTTTCCTCCAAAAGGAGAGGGCTTTGGCCTTCCAAATTCGTCAAAGCCAAAGAAATCTTTCGGATTGTTATTTCTTTTCTCAATCAATGGGTCATCAAAAGGATCAACTGGATCATACCTCGCTCCTGGTGGTATTCGCAATGATCCCTGAGGATATTGTGGATTGGAGTTCGAATTGTGAAATAAAGAACTGTTTGGTCCAACATACTCCTCCTGTCCGAAGGGATTGTCAATATAATCAGGTGGATTAACTAAATTTCTTGGCGGATAGGACCCGACCTGTTGCGATAGGTTAGTATATCCAGCCTCTTTATTTTGGGCAACGTTTAGTGATTGTTTCTCCTTAATCTCAGGCATTTACTTTATGTATCTTTCCTCCCCGTGTAGATATTGCTTGAGAGTAAATTCATATTTACTAATGGTGTCTTGCTCTGTTTATTCCAATCCAATTTAAACTCTATAACTTTAGGAAGCCGACTCACTAAAGACTACAATAATCTTTGATTCGGTTGGAGTCAGCGTAAATTTGACTATTTTTAAGTTTTTCTTGCTTTTGTAGACGAATTTGTAGGATCCCTCTATCATTTGGCGCCAGTTTATAGGATACTCGCATTCCTTATCCCCATCATCCAGACAAATGAGTCCATTCCATCTATTGAGACTGTGTACAATGACAACTTTCTGTTCAACAGGCGTGAGTTCCCCTTCTGCAGCCATAAGCATTCTGAAATTCTGCAAATTAAGCTATTTGTCAGTCATATCTCAGTTTAATTATAATAAGTACGAATAAGTCTTTGCCGACTTCAAATAATGTAGGCTACAATCAAAATTAAGTTCATCCAACATTTTTCCGCACAACTCCCAAGGAAGTCATAGTTATTCCAGCATTGAGCATAGAAACAAGATAGTTGGCATACTCATGGGCTCCGCGCTCCAATTCCTCTGCCTTTCTGCGGTCCAGTCTTTTGTGGTGGTTAATGGTTTCACGTTTGAGCGCTTTGATCTCTGCCTAAAGCTGTCTTTTTTTCATCTAATCGTCATTTCTTTGGGCATCAGACCACTCCTGGATGCGTTTTGCCTATTATTTATAAAAAGCAAACTTCTCCTCTTTGAGATGATCATTTTTGTCGACTTGAGAGTACTTCATCTTAAACTAGGACACGTAGTTTCTAGTCTTGTACTTATTTGTTTTCAAATATAGCTCCACGATCGGGCTGTAACGAATTGGCAAAGTTTCGCGTTTTTTCATCTTTTAGAAGCCTTTGGTACGAAGAGGATTTAAAGTTGCTTCACTGTTAGGTGGTTGAGGTTCTTATGTCTGATTTTCCACCTTCTTAGGTTTTTTTGCTAAAATATTTCCTGTTCCCAAATCCAAAGTCCATTTATCATAATAGTACTTCTTGTTGCTGATTTATACTCCCGTAAACACCTTTGAGAAGGTTGTCAGGAGTTGTTCCTTGAGTTTATTGTCAAACTTTGCCCTACTTTTGGGAAAGGCATAGAAGAATGAATAAAACACTGATTGTGCGAGTGTATTAAAATATTCCTTGAAGAAGATATCGCTTTCCTTCTTGTCTTCAATGGACAGAAAAAGTCCAATATAATTCTTAGCAATTCTCTTTTCCAGCTCCGATTCGGCATATTCGTATTTCTTTTAATGGAAGAATTTGCAGATAGCAAACCAGAAACAATCAGATACTAAAGCTTTGTTCTCGTATAGATTCAGGTACTTTGTCCATTTTTATATTGTGTTTTCATTGCCACTGTCTCTGAGTAAGTTATATTTTACTTCTTCTCGAGCTGCTTGAAGTAGGTGGTACTCAGCGAAGTGATCACATTCGCCACGATGCGACTAAATTCAACTGTTGAAGGAAGAGAGGTGAAGTCTTGATTCGGGGAAAATTCAGTGGGAGGAATAGAATCCTCAACCATATAGACCTGGTACTTCTTGGAGGGCAGGGCAAGGACTCGATTATGAGCGACCACCACTTCCGTCAGCATGGTTTCTCCAGCTTATTAGTTTCTGTCTTATCTCATGCCTTACTTTTCGTTGATGGAATCAGCTAGATCAGCTTGGTTCATATTTTATAAGATAATAATTATATTAAAGAGAATATTAGCCTTGAATCACAACAGTTTCAAAGTCATTCTTTTAGGATTGCATGCGTTCATTAAGAATGGTGACTGCGATGGTTTAGGCACCTAATTCTTCTTTTTTGAAGAGATAGGATGTGGATATAATTTTGGCTGAGCACCTGCGAAGCATATTGCTTTACTGGGTTGATTGAATATATCTTCTTTGCTGCGAGGTGGTATTTGTATAAAAAATTGAGCCTAATTGATGTAGTTTAACTAATTCTATTTGCCCTGTTTTATAGTCTTAGTTCCAGTGGTATGGCGTTCTTCCTTGCCCCTCACTAGAAGTTTAATCTCTCTTTTCTAGACAATAAATGATTTATTTCCCTTATTTAACAGTTTAATAAAAGACGGCGATCTATCGTTCCGATCTTTCTTTAACTCTTTTGACAATGATATTCCCTTCTTCCTACAATTATTAAAGCTCGTCTAAACCTGCTCCAAGCCTTTCCTTTTGCCGCTGCCGCTGCCGCTGCCGCTGCCGCTGCCGCTGCCGCTGCCGCTGCCGCTGCCGCTGCCGCTGCCTCTGAATATTTGACATCGATCTGTTTGACTCATCTAACGGATATTATAACAATGCAAAATTATATTTAAAATATCTCCTATTTCGCAGCAGTCTCGTTTCAGTTTAATCTGTATCGAGGAACTTTGGTATTTCATTAGGTTGCATAAATATTTTATTAGTTTTATAGATGAGAGAGGATCGCAGACAAGACAATCAGAATCAGTTTTAGCATGATGAAACCGAGGGTACCTGCTATGAAGCCGTTCTGCAGTGTTGTGGAGATAAGACAGGTTGCTTGAGAGCTTGGCTGCCTTGCTGCTGCTTTTGCTGCCCTTACCCTTACAAGGAAGTGAGGCAAGGCACTAAAGGACTGAAGGAACGTTTCGGGAGGTGGACGTAGACTCTTACACCAGGGCTGCATTATATCAACCCTTGCACTGAATCACTGTCTGCTGTTCCTCTGCTGACTAAGTATTCATTCGTTTAAGCAGTGTGCTTGATTTGTAAAGACAGCTGATCCTTACAAAAGACAACATCGCAGTCAACATTGATACGTGCGTGTATTATCGAATCGTGGACCCCAAAATTGCCTTCTATACCATCGCCAACATTCAATTGTCTGTCGCAGAAGTGACTTATGCTACTCTCAGAACCATTTGCGGATAGAACACGCTTCAGGATCTGCTGGAAAAAAGGCAGCAAATTGCAGATACCATTGAGGAATATGTCTACCAGAAGGTCAACAGATGGGGTAATAAATTTACGAATTAGGTATTTATGTTGAACAAATCTTCATCAAGGACATGATGATTGCCAAAGAACTGCAGCGAGATCTGTCCATGACTTCTAAAACGGAGAGACTGTCCAAAGCAAAAATTATTTCTGCAGAGGCCGATGTAAAGAGCGCCAAACTGATGCATCAAGCGGCTGATATATTGAACTCTAAGGCAGCTATGCAGATTCGTTACCTCTAAATTTTGCAGTCAATTGCAAAGGGCAGCGGGCAAAAGATAATGTTTATGCCACTTTCCAGCGAAGAGTTTGATCATTGACCGAATATTTGTGACAAATTCTCTAACTTAGAAAATTAATTTCATAGAAATTGATCAAAGGAATTCCATAAGCTATTATCACCAAATAGTGATTGAAGCAATCAAAAGAAAATATAATATAGTTTAATATATCTAAAAATTCAGGTAGTCTCTCTTAGTATTCCATAATACTGAGATTTGAGGTTGGACAAAATGGCCAATTCGAATTATTAAGTATTGGCTGTTATAATTTGAAGATTGACTATGATGGAAAGATTCACTATGATGGAAACTTAGCCCAATACCATGCATTTAGGGGGTGGCTCGCCAATATTAGACACACACAATTAGTCCAATCACTTCTCTTCGACAAAATCCTCTTTAGCTATGGTTGATAGCCTCATTAATGAAAACAATATGTTTAAGCATCAAAAGCAATATGTCACCACAGAGCTGACCAAACTTCGATAAATATCATAGTCTTTGCTAAGTTAAAATATACAGCTCAGATCTTTATACAAACAGCGTACACATGACATCTCCAAAATGATAAATACCTTCACCATCCAAACTCAGGAATCGACTGATGATTATGAACATCAGCAGTTTCTAGTCAAGGAGTTGAATTTTGGCATATTAAAACATATCAAATTGTTAATGAAGGAAAAAGAAGAAAGAACTCTTCGAATTAATGACAAGAGCGAGGAATACACAAAACTTAACCTTTAAAAAATACGATATGAGCAGTAAGTTGTGAATAAAATGAAGATAAAATTAACTTAGAATCTCAATAAGAAGACAATTAAGGAGGGCGAGCTCAAACAGCAGTAAGAGAGCGATATCTTAAATTAGTTGATAGAAGAGGTCAACTAGACCCTGGTTGCTAATAAGGATTTATGCAACAAAATTTACAAATACAAACTCAATCCTGTGAGAAGAGAATAAATCTTGAGAGAGAAGGAGTAAATTAAAACCAAACTGGCATTTACTCTAAACCAAAATTAGAAATACCGCAAATAAATAATCAGTGACGAACAATAGTTAGCCAAAAACTAGAATTAAGCTAGAAATAAACTGAAGAAACATACTGAAATCAAGAGTTAGCTGCTTGAAGAAGTCAGAACATATCAGCAGGCCAATAAAAACCATCAATAGTTAACAGAAACATAAGTCAGTCTCAGGAAAATAATTCATTAATCAAAATAGCAAAGATAAAATTATAGCATTTAACTTGCCGAATTAAGAGGCAATCGGGAAGGTTTAGCATATCAGATCAATTCTTTAAAGAAAGGGCTGAACAATTTAAAATAGGACCATTTTAACAAAAAGATATAATTATAATGTATTACCCAATAAAAAATTAATATTATTCGCCAAACCATCGTCAAAAACAATTTGGTAGCTGACAATTAAATAACCAAAGTCAAAAGAGATATAAATAAAACGTCCCAGCTTATTAGCAGTTGTGAGTAGACATACAAATCCCTCGAAGAGCAAATAAAATAATACTCATCTGCAGTTGGTAACTTAAATAATCCAATCTTTGATATTGAGAGGATAGAAGCCCTGATGCGGCTTAAAAGACAAAGATGATAGTTTATTATTCTTAAATCCACTATTTAATGATACTTAGAGCTAAATAAATAATAATAGAGTTCGCACTATAAATGACTCATTAACTCGAAAAAGATGAATTAGATTGATAGTCATCAATAGGACAAGAGCTATGAACGCGCATGCTAGCACCATCATAACATCTCATCATCTCCTATATTTTATCTTCATTTCCTGGCTGTTCTTTTTTTGTTATCCTGATGCCCACTCTGATGTTTTTAGAGATTTGCCAGTATCTCCTCCTTTTCTTTAATTTGGCGAGTGTAATACTCTGCTTCCTTATTCGACACTTTAATCTTGAATTTGTAGTTATCCAACTCTTTCTGCTGCCTCTCAATTTCTATGCAAAGGTCAATGTACTCCTTCTCCAGTCTTACCCTTTCATGTTTAACTTCCTCGCTAACAACTTCTTCTTGTTCAGATTGTTCATCTCCCAAAATGCTCATTCCAGCACATGAGGTGAGTCTATTGATAAGTTCCTCGCACTCTTCAGTGAGCATCTCGAGCTCAACCTCTTCATCAACTTAGACATCATTGAGGTCATCTTCAATCTCATCTTAGTTAAACTCCGATATTTTAAGTTCATCATCCATAGTAAATGAATTATAGTCATACAAAAGCATTACTTCATCTTCTAAAATCATCATTCAGAACGCATCAACGTCGCTTGTCAGATTCAATTAAGTATTGGAGAAAGGACTATCGAATGGCTTTGAGGGGCATGGGCTTTTCTCTTATAACTCCGGTAAAGCCGTTTTTTATTTTTCTGACTTCAAGGGCCGACCAGTTGTTTTTTAATTTTAATTTACCCAAGCACGCCTATTCGCAGACCTCCTGGCAAAGTTTATCCACTTGATAGAGATAATCTTAGGATAATTTTTCTTATTGTTTGGTTGAAATCGGGTCTTTTGTTTTTTTGCTTTAAAACAGCAGGGTTTGAGCTATTTCCTCCAAAGGTGTATGCTAGTCGTCTCTCCGTTCGAACAAAGGGATGTCCCATCGACCTAACTAACCATATAGATACTTTTGAGATGCGGAGTTTACATTCTTTTGGCTAACTCTTCTACCATCTCGTCGCTGAATCGATTGTCATTGAGCCTATTGTACTACAAAGCCTTTTCTAAAGAAGTGTTGCAAAATATGACGCAGTAAGTGCATTTCTGCTCGCGAGCAATGCAGTTCATCTGATAGCGGTAGCCCTTGATGTAATTGAGGGAATCAGCTATCACAATAACTCCGCCCAGCAGATTCTTTTAAACTTCGAACTTGATCCTTCCTCGAGTCACTTTCTCCTCCTGTGCATCTAAGTATTGCTGGATGTACCTGCATAGCCCTGTTGTTTGCTGATGCCAAGAGATTCTTCGTTAATGAGTACCACCTGGCACTTATGTTTTTCAACAAGGTAGTTCCTTATCTATTTAGCCCTGGTGGTCTTTCCGCTACCAGGTATGCCGCAAACAACAATGAGAGGCATATAAAAGAATATGGCATAGTCAATCATTATAGTTATCTTCTCCTAAAGCCTCCTCAATAAAGCAGATCAAATCGTTATCGCCGGATTAGAGGCCCTTCTGCATGATGCGAGCAACCCGCAGTTTCTCTTTCTCCAGCAGCTACTTATAGTAGCTTATTTTTTTGGCTTGCTTCTCGATCAATTTAGAGTTCTACTCCTCATGCTATTGGTAATGGCGAGTGGATGTTTACAGTTCGCTTATCTTGATGTTTGCATGCAATAACTGACTTTTTAGGGATTAAATCTCACGTAAATATTTTTTGACTTATATGGATTGTAACTGGCGACTTTGTTCTTGCATGAGCTGCTCAATAACTTTTTTCTGATTCAGTATTTCCCTCTTGGCTGCCTGCAACTCCTTATCTTTCTATCTCAAACTTTTCTCATTTAAAAAAATCTTTAATTCGTGAGATTAGTTTTCTTATATTTTGTCTTTCTCCTTGCTTTTCTTATCAGGAAGGGGAGGCCGGGCTGAGGTTGCAATTTTCTTTGAACTATTCATATCAACTGTTTTGGTCTCATCATCGTCGTGATTTGGCGGTCTTCTTGATACATCTGGGGTTCCCAAATTGAAAAAGTCCTACTATTGGTCGTAATGAATAGTTTATTTTTATTTTACTAGATGTTTGTTCTAAATGTCATTACTGACTTGTAGGCTATCAATTTTTTTCTTTTCCTTGCTAGGGGTATTCTTTCGGTCTTGCTTTTCAGGAGAGGTCTCCTTTGAATAGCCTTGGAAGTTTGAAGATGACTCGCTCTCCTTGACCTTATGCACTTTAAAGTTATTTTTAATTTCCTGTTTTTCTCCATTGTCTGAAACTCGCTTGGAATTTTAATTTGTTTCGCTCGATTGAACTGATCTAATTTATTATCTTGTTACTTCGAGTCGTCGTCCTGCTTTTCAATACTCATATGAAATTTCATTGTCGTTTGCCTATCTTTTTAATCGCTCAGCTGAACTTACAACAGAAATTTATCATTGACTTTGTCGCCAATATTGACGTATTCTGATACATTCACTATGGCTCTACCCAATTCTGCCTCCACCTCGTCGAGATCATTCATTAAAAATCCATTGATCTCCATCTATATATGGGTAAGGTATACTTCCTTCTCCAGAAATGTTTTGGCATCTCTGTCAAAGAAAAGGGTTAGAGGTATTATGTGTGTGTCTTTCTTGCATTTAATTTAACCACGACGGATGAGTTCAGTTGTGAATTAAGCTGAATGGCTGCCTCTAATCTGTATATAATGTGACCTACCTCGTAACTTAAACTTTAAAATAGTGTCCCGCAGTCAATATGCGCCCCTCCTCGCACTTGAGTTTGTGCATGCTCATGGTGAGTTTGTATTTGATCTTTTCCTTTCCGATTCTGAAGAAAAACATTGAATAGACAACTGATTATGAATGATATAGGTAGAATACACTTAATATAAACTTTCGTTTCAAATATTGTTCATTTTTGGCCGATTCCTTTGGAATATAATCATACCTTTTGAGATATTATTTAAAGAATATGCAATAAGGTCGACAACCCACTCCTAAGATTTTAAAGAAGACCAACAACGCCTCCTCTCCAACCCTTATCAAGGATAAAGGATACCTTCCCTCTCGCTATGCACTCGATCCCACTCGCAGCAACGCCAACATGCAGACACTCCTCAATAGTACATCGCTCTAATCCAGCCATTTAAATCAACGCAAAAGAAGAACTTAAAATTGGACAGTCATCTCCGCTTAAGCCCCTACCTAATAAAAATCGAAAACTGGATTTGGTTAAAAAAAGTGAGTTCTCCGAATTCAAACCAAAACCCATGAAAAGGTAACTTATTTGGGAAGTAGATAAGAAAGCGATATGCAAAATTTTAAACAGATCTTCCTCGAACCAAGGCAGCAGGTCCTAACCCAAATTCAGGAAAAATCGAAAAGCTAACAGGTTGTCTTCGCTAAGCAAGTTTGTAGGGATTACGAAAGATTGCTACAATTTTAAAAGGGTACCAATGGGTCGCCCAGTATATAAAAGAACGATGAAATTCAATAATCTGAAGTTAGAAAGTACTACGATGAGGCTATATCACTTCTGGAGGATGAGGGAAAGTTTAGAATCAATAAAGGTCATGCTAACTTCTATGAATAACAGATCAGAGTTGAGCCGCCAGATATGCCAAATAGCTCTATTGCATCTACCATCAGTCCAGGATCAGGATATGCTCCTTCAGTTCCCTTACTGCCAAGTAAAAAGGGGTCTCTGACTGAGCTGCTAATGCGAGCCAAAGCCGGCATGAGTACCGAGGATATTCAAAAATAAGCCCACCTGGCTTTTTACTTAGGCATGGTCTACGAATAAAAAGGAGCATTTCACTCTGCTGTAAAGTTCTACAAGCGCTTTCTTGGATTTGCCAAGGCAATGGAGGATAAGATAGGTATGTCGTTAGGAGCTAATCGTGTCGCAGTCAACCTTTTCTATGAGGGTCAAGTTGACAAGAGCATTGCTTTCCACCACTAAAACTTGAAACTATCCGATAATTAAAACTGTTTTGCTGCGTATTACAATTTGGGAATTTGCCATCGAGTTCAAGGACAGTTCGAATAGTCTCTCAGTTATCTTTAGACAGGACTGGAATGGGCAAGACAAAAGGGAGAGGCTGAATCTTAATGCATTACCTTGGGCCAGCTTGCAGTGACTGACCGTGCAATGTAATTCTACCAGAAGTCTTTATAGCAATTTGAAGTAATAAAATGACCTACTCAGAAATCGACCTAAATTTGTCGCCGATTAAAAAAAACTTCCTTATTGCAATAGAACCTGCTGCAGATGTTGCTCATAATGAGCAATTTCTAGCTCTCATCGGCCGACAAATTGGCTTAAATCTCCTATGAGGCGTATTAGGTATGTAATCTTTGACTTAGTGCGCAAAACTACTGCAGGAACAGCGAAATCAAGAGATATTTGCTTGTAACATGGGGGTCATCAGTGGTGGAGATGACTTTATCAATCGCATGAATAACGATTTCATGCCTGATGAGATCGAGGAATGTTAACTTACTCAAGAGGAGAGCTTGCATCTACCACCCGAAGATAGGATTAAGGAAGATGAAACCAACTCAGTAGACGACTTAGCTCGTTCTCTCTGACAAGCATTTATCATATATTCATTATTTTTATGATTTTAATTCCGAAATTGAAAATCAGCAATGTGATTAAAATTCCTTTTCAGATCTTTCTTTTCTAGAGATTCATATAGAAATAATAATAATAAAAAGAGAAGAAATATCAATCAGCTTCACGCCCAGTACATGCCTTAAAATGGAAACATCGGAGGATAGGCAACCATCGGAAAAGCCAATTAACTGCATCTAAATGCAAAATGAGGATCGTTCATTATGGCATTAATTTAAGGTGCACGATGATAGTAAACATTTGATGCGTTATTTTATATTTTCACATCCTGCTATTCACTCTTTTCCTTGAAAAAAGGTTATCCTGCAGCCTCTTATATCTTTATAGAAAGTAAAGTTTCCTTCTAAATGCTGCCTTTAACTTGACTGGTCTTTTCTAAAGCGGAGTGAAGGTCTTCCATTTTAATTTTTGAACACTCCTTCCGATTTAATTAGTTCCGCTTTTTAATGATTTACCGCTTTTTTTTAAGTTGATTTATTAATTTACTGACTAACCGTTCTTCTCTTTCCATTTTAGTTTTACTCTGCTTAGTCAGCAGAGAATTATATCGATTTTTAATCATATGCTCAGTGCGAATATCATGCAAAAGAGGCACCATCTTGCACCAACTCTTACCGTACTCAGCAACGTATTTAAGAATGGATAAATCTTAATGCAGAGTCCATTCTCCTTTCTTTTTGGAGGTATCCAAATGATTTATCCAACGTTCCCGACAGTGTTTAGGAGATTTGAATATTTGACCTTTGGTACTAAAGAAAATAGTTTTGGCCACTTAATTCCACTTTCCTGGTTCTTCCTTTCCTAAAGTTTCAATGAGTATTTAGTCTTCTTGCTCGGTCCATATTATCTTTTCCGGAGATTTAATCATGCTTAGATACTGAAATCGCAGTAATTGAGGCGATTTATTGAAGAATATCTGAGAAAAAAATTGCCAGTCTTCTTCTTTCTAAGTTATGAATAAAGGTACGATCTATTTACATTACTCCTATAGGAAAAAGGTATAGAATATAATAAACCAAATAAAGACTTTTCTTTCGTTTTAATTCCACATCTGGGAGTCAGAGCGATCTTCTTTATTTAAATTACCTCTGATTTGCCTTTTTATTTACTTATTAACAACTTCTTTGTAAATTCTGCAAATTGCTTAACATTCTATGGTCTAGATTCGAAGAGACTGCATATGATATTTGAATTGCTGATAGGCCAGAATTTGCAGAAATAAATGGCTCTAGTCCACCTTCGTCACTAAATCATAGAAAAATTGTTCTGACTCAGTCATCTTATTTATATAGGTCGATTAGGGATGATAAAATATGCGTTTGGCAGCTTTAATTTCGCTTCAAAATAACACGAAAACAAAAAAAATATCTGGTTTAAGAGAACATACAAAGTAATCCATGAGTGGTCAGCTCGAGTGGATGCCCATCTTCCTTCTCCCTTCTTTATTTCCGTGTTCGATACTTTTTACTCATTTTTCAGTATTTTATTTCAATTATTTTCAGATCAGATTTTTTTTGATAAAGTGATAAAAGAATAGTTGAGGGGTTTAGAATGAGTTATTTCAATGAATTATAAAGGAAAAGGAAGTACTAATATACAATTGAGCAAATATAGTATTGCTTGGTGAATTCATAGCAACTACTTCCATTATATAAATTCAGTAACTCTGGGTTTTGCTATTTTTAATAATACTCGTGAACAAATCAAGTAAACTGCGTCAACTCATGGCTTAACTTATGAAATAATCATTTTTAGGCTAGCTATTAATAATTTGCTAACTTATTTTGAAATAACCTTCAAACCATCAATAACATAAAAGATCATCAAATTGCTATTGTAAAATGGAAAAAATAATAAATATTTCATTATTCACTTGCTGCCCATGATGGATCATTTTTTAAATATTAAATAATATTCCTTTTATTATTGTATATATATATTTAATCTTAATTATAGGGGTTGGGGTTGGGGTTGGGGTTGGGGTTGGGGTTGGGGTTGGGGTTGGGGTTGGGGTTG
>Ga0302185_10000642_pt1 | contig 26471 bp, 12 predicted proteins | sample II_Bog_E1_1_FD_200231 | JGI IMG/M metagenome (GOLD analysis project Ga0302185, IMG submission 200231) | Peat permafrost microbial communities from Stordalen Mire near Abisko, Sweden - II_Bog_E1_2 | ecosystem: Environmental > Terrestrial > Soil > Wetlands > Peat | place: Sweden: Abisko... | reverse complement strand
GCTTTTTTCAACAACTTCTCAATGCTGTTGAATACCTCCACTTACTTGGAGTTACTCATAGGGACTTAAAACCTGAAAATATTCTTATTAGTAATAATGGTTCTGGTGATACCATTAAATTAATCGATTTCGGATTAAGTAATCTATATCAATCGGGTGAGCAGCTAAAGACGGCATGTGGAAGTCCCTGTTATGCTGCTCCATAAATCTTAATTCAAAATGCATATGATCCGTAAAAAGTTGACATCTGGAGTTGTGGAATAGTTCTATACACAATGCTATGCGGGTTTTTGCCATTTTAGCATTAAAACCCCTCATAAATATATAATTTGATAAAGCAAGCAAAATATGATATCCCGAGCCATTTATCTACTCAAGCGCAGGATCTTTTAAGAAAAATGTTGCAAATTAACCCGAAAGACAGATTAAAAATAAGCCAAATAAGGAATCATTCTTTTTGCAGGTCGCATATTCAGCCAATCACAAAAGGCATTTTTCCCAATTAAAAAATTCAACTCTAATCTGAATTGATAGAATAAATGAAAACTTTAGGGTATTCTGGCTTTATTCAGGATATTCAGGAAAATCAAATTAATTCAAATTCGGCAACTTATTATATACTCCTTCATAAACTTCTCTAATCGAGACAAATGAGTTCAATTGCATATTTTGATAAATTAGTAGAGGCAAAACAAGCCAGTCGATCAAAATCAATTATGGTAAAGCGATATGAAAAATAAAACCCTTAATAACTTCCAAGGATCTCAAGAAAGCATGTGATATCAATGGCTAATTTAAGGAGACTTTAGGATCAAAGATTGTTATAAACTTATCGATCCAAGATTAAAACTAACATTTCGCTCCATGTAAATATAAAAAAGACCCTAAAATGATGAATTAATCAAAGTGATACCTGTAAGCATATGTCTATCTAATTTGATTTATCTAATTAAGACTTCTTCCGTTATTTGACTGAATAATTATTTAAATTCTCAGTATTTGCTAACTATTATCAACAAAGAGAGATGATTTCTTTAGTTAATTCAATACAATGTAGTATATGACATTGTTTTCTTCTATTATCTACAAAAGAATATTATAAAGTTAGTCATATTATAATACTAACTGAATCAGTCATGATAAAACTTTATGAAAATGATAAATATAAATAAAACGAAAAGAATTCATGGAAAGGTCGACAAAAAGATTAAAATAAACGCCCTCCATAAAGGAGTATCAATAGTAAGCCATTGCTTCAGCATTCTGTCCTAGCCAACTATAATAGATAGTATGAAGCAAATTAAATTCCAAATAAGGAGATAATCAGACCAACAAAAACCCATGCAGATACAAAGAAAGATAGAATATAAACGAGAATGTGGACTGAGACCTATAAAAACAACTGCAATAAAATTGACAATATATAATTGAACTAACTGTCTTAAAACAATTTATTCATGAAATAAAAATCTAATAAAAAGCAATAGAATCCCTGCTAAAATTATTTTCTACGCAAAACCATCTTTTTTCTATTCACCTTCTTTAATAAATCGGAATTTATATGGGATGTTAATAAACTCACTTACAGGCAACTTTTAGCTATCTTGAAAGAGTTGAAGTATATTAGATATAGCGATTAGTAAAGCTACACTGATTCTTCCAAATAAGTTTCGGAATAACTCAAAAAGTGCTATTATTTATATATTAGCATCTCTCAAGGTAAAACATTTACGCTACTCAACCTTATCATAGCTCTTTGCTGTTTGTAAAATTTGACATTCGATTCCAGCCTCATTCAAGATATAATTCAATAACTTTCTCAATAAATAAATGATAATAAAATACAATCGAACTAGAATGACCCTAGATATATTTTCTTCACTAAAAAATAACCGTTAACTTTTTAACATGATATCTTAAAACCAACTCCAAAAGAAATAACCAAAATCCAACATTCTTTGAAATGTTTTAGAGATACAAAAATGATGTCAAGTTCAAGTTGTCCTGAAGAAAAATTAGAACATTAAACTGAATAGCAATCTTTACAACCTCTTCTCTCAAAAAAATCAAAATAACTGGCTGGAAATAGAAGGCAAAAAATTCTTTAAAAAATAAAGAGATCTAATCCTTAGATCCAGCAAATTTAGCTGCATCATATTCTGAGTTATAAGTAGAATATCCCTGTAAAAGCTTAAAACGAGGCCAAACAAAAATAGTCCCTAAAAGCCGATAAAAAATAAAAGCCTTCAAATAAAAAGCCAAAGTAAAAAGAGTCAAAAGGTATAACTAACAAATGTAAACAAAATACTCGATTTAAAATAAAATAGCATTTATCCCCATAAGATTTAAAACAAAAATGTTAAGGAAATATTAATTTTCAGACGGAAAACAATTAAGAATCAGAGAAAAAGATGGAAATCATCGATTAATTAGAATGGGAGGAAATTCCTAAACTTTTAGAAGATATAACGTTTTAAAATTAACTACTTAACTTCAAAGATGATTTCAAGATTGCTATTCCTCTCAGCCAATCATAACAAACTACTGTTCCGTAGTAAAGTGAAAAATAAAAAAAACGAAGAGAGTATTTATAATTACCCATTCTCTATGTAGATGTGAACATTGAAGAAGGGAAAAAAGAACGAATTGTGATATATTAAGGCGACAAGGCTATCGATTTAGCTGTGCAATTCTGTAAAAAGCATGGTACATTATTGTTAATATAGGACTTTCAACTGAAACCATTTCTCAGCTTGAAATGATGTTATAACAGCAAATTGGATCTGTTTTAACTAAAATATAAGAAGCAATTGAATAAGACTGTTCATATCTTTACTGATCTGATTAGAATAACTTATGATATTATGAATGTTTATTAAATTTAGTGCATAAATATCATATTATCTTCATTGTTATTCAGGAGGTGCTATCATGCATTTAGATAAAATATTTTAATTAAACGAGGAGGAAATACAAAATTTCAAAAGGGCTTTTGATCTCTTCGATAAAAATGGAAATGGGAAGATCAGTAAATAAGTAATTTTGTTATAAATTAGGAAATTCAAATCGTCTTTCAATAACTGAAAATACAACTTACACAAACGGATATTAATAGAATTATTCATCAATTTGATTAAAACGGAGATGATAACATTTAGTTTTAAGAGTTTATTACAGTCCTAGGCAAGTATAATTACAACAAATTAGTTACAGAGAACAAGGCGAAAGCTAAGCTTGGTTATTTGAAGTATTCGAAATCATGGATCAAAATTGCGATGGATTGATCAGTAAGGAAGATTTGAGTAAAATCATCAAACTTTACGATTTATAAATTACAGAAAAGGAAGTTAATTAAATTTTAGAGCAATGTGATAGGTCCGGAGAAAATGGAATCAACTATGAATAGTTTTGCAGTTTACTTAGTTTCAAATGACTGACATTGATTAAATATAATTATTGACTCAATATATTAACCTGGATTGGTATGCATCATCCGCAAATATAGCAAGCTATAATTGGATTGATATCCTTAATTATAAAACTCAATACAACAACTATCGTATTTCAACCATCTATCTTCTAAATTGATCATCATAGTTTACTCTTATGATTTATTAGAATCTATGATTATTGCTTTCCATTGATATTTGAAACTTCTCTATGATTGTTAAACAAATAATTTTAAAACTAAATGGATAATTAAGCCGAAGAATTCGGAATTGAAACTATTGCATATTAGTAACTAGAAACTGAATTTCAAGAGGTACTGGCTAGTCTTAGCTCAGATCAAACTCTTGATCGCTTCAGAATTTAGTATGAACGTATCCATCGAGCGCTTAGGCATTCTCATTAACAAGAAAAAAAGCTTTTAGGGCGGTGTCGTGATCTCTCAAAGGATATCATTGCTGGGGCTGCAAAACTTCAGTCGGCTCTCAAGTTTTCCAATGATGATTCCCACACTATTTCCTATCTGAAAGCTGAAGTGGCTAAAACTTATAAATATTTGTAGCTCTCGCGTTAGCACGAAGAATTGTCAAAGCAAAAGATAGAGCGATTGAAAGCTTAAATGAAAAAATTGCATATGTTAATGGAACAAAATGACTCTATCACTGAGGGGCAGGTAGCTTCAGTTCATTAATATACCATTGCTAATGAGGAACTAGAAAAGGAAAAGGAAATTTTAACAATTAGTTTGGAGTCCAATCGTAGTGAACTTCAAGACATTAAAAACAAGATTGACAATAACCAACTTCAAAAAGATTAACTTAACAGTGATTATCAGACTATGCTTAAACGCAAAAGCGAACAGTAATCGAGAGTGAGAGGAGAATAAGAAAATAAAAAAGCAAAAAAGGAAGAACTTTAAGTTATTAAAGTACAGTTTGATAAGGCAAAAATTGATTAAGTTCAATCGAGAGATCAGAGAAGAGATCTTAATTATAAGTATAAATAAATTGCTGGTCAGGTCAATGAGGTTCAGATTTTAATTGAAAAGGAGAAGAAATATTTGAAAAAATTGGAAAAAGAATAAGCAGTAGAACTTAAGAAGATTCAATAGATAGAGGAAATCAATCATAATCTTAATTCGCTTCTGAGACTCAAGTAAAAGGATTTACAGAGTATTCGGGATCTTTTAGCCAAGGAAACAACCAAACATGAACAACTTAACTCCACCATTGAAGCCTTAAGAGCATAAATATCGGAAATTAACCTCACTAGAACAGAATTAGAGGCAGTGAAAGAGCGTATAAATGAGGGACTAGCTCAACTGTAGAATGAACTTAATGAAGAAAAGAAAAGTGAGGGAAGGGACAAAACTTTTATTCTTAAATTGAAGAGAGATCGCGATATGTATAAAAAGGAACTGGAAAGGACAGAAGCAAGCAACCGTAAGATAAACGAATAAATTATCAATCGCGAAAAACTTCTAAAGTAAAAATAAAATGAATTGTTTGGCCAAAAAAAAGAAATATAAAAGCTTAACAGAGAAATTATCACCCTTGAAAAGGAGCGGGACGCTAATTCCTTTCAGGCAACCACAGCAGAAGCAAAATATTTTTACTCAAGGGATGAAGTCAAGCTCAGAGACAATTTTATTGCTTAATTCCAGAAGCAGAATATTTAAACTGAAGCAAAATTGAAAAAGCAGCAATCACTCTATGAAGCAGTGCGATCAGATCGAAATCTAGTTTCAAAAAAACTAGCTGAAGTGCAATAGCAGAAAGAATAGTATAGTAATAGATACAAGCGAGTAACTCATCAAATTACTCAATTAAAAGAGGAGATCGATGCTAAGGAGGCAGATTTAGTTAAGTAGCACAACTAGCACAACAAGAAGGATAAAAAAATATAGGATTAATAAAAAAAGATTGATAAATTCAAGCATGACATTAGTGAAAAAGAGGACAAAATTAAAAATTTCTTTGTTGAAAAAAATAAGTTAGAGGCCATCATCAGGGAAATCGAATATGAAAAACAAAAACTACAATAAGAATACTAACTCGTTGTTTCAGAGCGTGATATTCTTGGCACTCAACTAATTCGACGCAGTGCTGAAGCTGATTTACTGTATGAAAAGATAAAGATCAATGAGTCTGCCCTGAAGAAGGGAGAGGCTCAATATCACTAAAAGTACTTTTACTTTAATATAGAATAGTAGATATTTAAACTCAAAAGGAAGAAATTGCAGCACTTATGAATTAAATCAAGGCCTATCAAAATCAAAATAGTGCCATTTCAGATCTTAAAGCAGAAATTCATAATTTGACCAGATAAAATACAGAAAGTAAACTAAAAGTTAAATCACTATCTGAGGAAATTTAAAAACCCATGAATATACATCGTTGGAGGAAACTTTAGGCCACTGATTCATCTACTTTTGATTTGATGACTAAAATTCAATCAATACAAAAAAGACTAATCGTCAAAACGGAGGAAGTAAGAAAAAGAGAGCAGAATTTGGAATAAAAAGAAAAGGAGTTGAAGTCTCTTCAATAAGTCTTGAAACGCCAGCCATCAGTGGAATAAGAACGCATGATTCCCGCCTACTAATAAACTCTTGAACAAAAGCAGTAACAAATCAAATCAATGCGATAATAGATTAATAATTATGAAGAGACCATATTTGAGTATAAAATAGAACTTGAAAGACTCCAAAAGGAATTGCAGAATTATAAACTCAAATTTTTTACTGCAAAAAAGAGATAGCAACAAACTAAGGAAGATCGAAAAACTCAGGAAGACTATATAAAAGTTATTCTTCCAGATAAACGTTTTACCGGTGGCGGTTTCAATCTGGCCATCTGATGATTTTCTTGTCAATAAGCAAATCTATTATTACTTTATTACTCTTTCTTAATTACAATCATAAAATACGACAAAATTATCCTTATTTAGGAACTTGAGCATAACCCAATCAGTTTTGAAATTAGACTAATTATTAACAAATATTATAATTGTGGGTATGATTAGGCAAAAATATCAACTCTTCGGAATATTATGGCAATCTTCCAAATTAATATATAGAACTGCTTCCACAACATCCACAGGTGATACAATATAATCTCTGCGCAACATCAATTATAAGACCAAAAGAGGACAAGCCATCGTTGACTACAATAAAATCATCAAAGTGGAAAAATTAAAATTTAATTAGCTTTCAAAATAGTACGAAAAGAAAAAATAATCTGTAAAAAATGAGAGTTAGTTAAAGAGACTCGAAGCCGAGTACAACAACTATCTAGATTATTATTTGCATAACCTGAATGTGCTCGGCTATTAATTTAATGATAAACTGTCTGCAATTCGTTAAGAGTAGAAAACGAATACAGTCAAACTCTATTTAAGCGATCATCTGCCACCATAGTAAAAGCCTGCTGAAACTCAAGCATCAAATTAATAAAAATAGGGTCAGTTTATACCAAACGGACTTATCCTTAAAAAATTATATTTGAGTCAGCAAAAGAAAGCACGCGAAGTGGCATCAAATCATCAAATTTTGCTGGCTGGATTATAGAAGGATTAATAGCATTCAATGTTCATATCCAAATTGATATAAGAACTCGATATACGACAAGTGATCACTATGGTACCCCCAGATTTACCCTATTTCATCAAAACAGAAAAATCGTTTATCTAATAATGGAAGCGATTTATTACAGATAACGATTATGCGAAGAAATCAAAGTTTTATATTAACCCCAAACCCAAATGTCTTCGTGATGTTTGTCTGCGTCAGCACCATCTATCAGTTGTTCGTCATTCTTTAGCCCGAAGTCACTCCTTTCTCTAAACTTATTACTGTATGCATCAGCAAAACTAGCTTACTGGCCAATATGAGCCCAATCCTCTCCTTGCTGGATTCTTTTCTCATAATGTTTAACAAATTTATTTTGCAGAGTATCCCGCTTTTGAAGAAAGAAAGATGATGGCTAACTCAATGAGTATTGAACTTCTACGTGAACTTTTTCAAGAACATTTGGCAAATTTTCTCAAGGGGAAAACTAATTTTTCAGCTCAATGGCTCTTTCCAAAATAAGTCCTTTCTCGTAAGTTGAATCACTTAATTGGAGCGGCAAGAGCTGTGGCTGAATCCTCATCAGGCCGATCGATAATTCTCTGTCCTGCTGAAATGGCAGAGCTGATATCGATATAATGGCAATTACGAAGTAAGGAGAGTCAATTGAACTACAACTACAATGATGGAAACCATTACTTTCACTTCGATAACAAGTAATCAGATAAAGGAGAGCAAACATTTCTCTAGTTCGTGTAAAAACTAGTAATATTAGATTTGATAATCGAACCAATCATCACCAAATATTTTGTGAAGCATCGGTCTTTTCCCTACATGTGCACACATACAGCGGGAGGAAAATAGCATGTTGGAAAAATATTTATTGTGTGGATGCATTTCTATAAAATATACTTTGAGCTTCTCAGCGATAAGCTACCTGATGGAACACAGAAAAATAGAAAAAGAATGAAAGGATTCGAGGATCCCTCTAATTTTACATGATTTTATTGGTTATTCTGCTTCTCAATAATTCTTTGTTCTGATTTTCAATAATTAATTTGAGCAAAAAAGGAAATCAATAAATTTTGATTATTTCCTAAAGATACTTATTCGGGTAATATGAATCTCCAAAGTTATAAAATTTGATAAATTCGTTAACAAAATGATAGCCCTAAACTTGGTTTTTGGAATCGTATTTTATTAACTTTATTTTAAATGAAAAAAAGTCCTAACCAAAATTCAAAGAAAGGCATCGGCCCGAAACGATAGGAGCCTTCCTATATGCAGCTATATAAAGCTAAAATGGCAGGTCGAGTCAAAGTGGGATAAACTCATGATTCTGGTGTTAATCCGATCTTCATGGGTTAGGAAATTTGCCACAGCGAAAAACTAATTGACATGTTCTAAAAGATAGGAAATATTTCAAACATAAAGATCGAAGAAGACTAAAGCGAATCTCAAATGATTAAGAACGAATACATTGAGACTGAATTGATGTGGTTCACTAAAATTGACTAAATGAAGAGCATGATCAGTCAAATTAAAATTCAGTGTCATGAGGAGAAAAAAATGATATAGTAGCTGGAAAAATAACTCAGAGATAGGAAGATAAAGGTTTTGCGCCTCGAGGAAAATTTGAAGAGAAGTAGAAAAGTTAACGATGAGCTGGTTATTAATAACTGTGAGGATTAGATCGCTAATTTGCAAGATTAATATGACAGATTGACCAAAGAAAGCTAAGAAGAACTCAATTCGGTTAGAAATGAAAGAGATTAACTTTTATAATAAAATCAATAGCTCGATTAAGAGGTTTAAGAGAAGAGATAGTAAGTTTAAAGCTTGTCAATGTACGAATAAGAGTTATTCAATGATCAGTTGAATGGATTAACGAGCGAAGAAGACAATATGCGTTAAAGTATGCAACTTTTCTAGAAGCAAAAAACATAGATGCAGCAAAAAAGCAGGGCCTTATAATAATTTCGTCCCATTAAAGAGTAAATGCATCGTAAATATCTTGAGCTTTACGAGAAGATGTTTATGAACAAATAATTTGATAAATTTTAAAAGTTAGTTAGGGTTAAGTAATAGGAAATTGCATCTTTACAACATTACGAAAACAAGAAGGCAATATTCAATGAAAAGAGGTCCACTATTGTGTATCACGAGAAAAATTTAATATAAAAACACAAAAAGATTGACCAATTAACAGAGATGATCAAATAAAAATCAACCGCTTTGCTCAATCTTTATGAGTATTAAAACACTAGACATAAATGAATAGTGATTAATAATAAGAATATCTTGGTAGATATTCATCATTGTGATTTTTATCAAATACAAGCTAATAATTCATTTACAATTTATAAAATCTGGAAAAAGACTCATATTATTGTCTCAAATTTTATCTTTCAATGGCATGGAAAGCATTCTATATTATTTGAAGATAAAAAACGGTAATAATATTATATACGAAGGTTTTATCTATAGTCATAATACACTGATCATTTTATGTTTTTCTCTCAGATAGTCTACTTCTTTGATATACCCCAACATCTAAAGATTATCAGGCATTATAGCAGCCGCTCGTTATATCAAAGCATCTATTGATCCTTAAATAGCTTAGTTTTTGTGATTTACACGAGGAAAATTCAATAAAACAACTGAAAATGTATAGACAAGTTCTATCAACATTTCCGAATCATCTGAAACTTTGAATTCCTCAAGCATAAATTGAGCAATTGGTTCTTCCATAAATTATGCAGTTGTCATTAATTTTTCCTCAATTGCAATGTAAATGACCCTAAACATTTTTAGTTTACATTATTTGTCCTATTCTATGCTTTTATTTTGTTGAGGAGATAAAATTATTTTATTTAAAAATGGAAGCATACTTTTCTTAAATTGTACATGAAAAGATTAGTTTAGAGTTGACCCTATCAGTATTAAGGTAAGATTAATCATTTTTACATCATTAGCGATTGGAACGATGAAGAAAAGACGTCGTAAAAGATGACCTTATATTATAATTTTTCTTATTTCTTAAGGAAACATTTTGGCAAGCATGTTAAAGCAACGAAGAGCAGGTTTTATGAGATCAAGTTATAGGACTTAATTTGAAGTGAGAATTTAGTTTAAAGGTGATATTAAACTTTTAAATGATGCTTAGAAAGTGACTTTATAAATTGTTCTATAGATGAGAGTTATCAAAGAAATAAAGTAGTTGGTTGTTACTTTTTCAACGGAAAAGAGGTAGGTTATTCGAACAGCAAACGAATTCTGTTTTACAAGTTGGTCTCTAAAAATTGGGTGATCGTAGATGATGTTAGTCAAGAGGATTATGCAATTTTATATAATTTTTGCATCATTTTCCTATATAATTTGTAAAATCTGATTGATAAATATCTGATTTGGGAGCTAACTGTGCTCCATGTAATAATAATTACACAGAATAAGGGTTGCATAGTATTGTCGATCAGAATTGCGATACTCAGGAGAAAAGTATTTCGCCAACGATTCGATTTATCCTGACTAAGCAATGGTTTATATTCCTGGTTCAGTTTAAGATAGTTTGGCTAATCTTTTAAGATCATCAATGGCGAATTCTACAGTATGAGTAATTAAAGGTTCATGATTTCCTCTTATTAATGGTACTTCTTTGGTTTGAGCCTAGAGATTCTCCACAAGAAGTATTCTCTTGGACGCAAAAAAGCTATCAAGCTGCTATTTCCGAATTGCTTTCTTAAGTTATTGTGTTTTTTATCGATATGCCATTTTTACTCTCTCCTGTTATAAACTGTATAGATATTAAAAATGAGCTAGCTTTTTACATTAATAGAATATTGCGATATCAATATCATAAAAACAATTAATAATTCAATTTTTTCATAGCAGATGACAAGATTAAATTAATATCATTTTTAACAAAATATATAAAATAAATAATTAGGCTAATATTCTCCAATTTTAGAGAATTTAATTTTAAATTATTTGTTAAAGATGATGAGTTAAAACTATCTTTCCTGATAAAATCTTTTGTGATTATGTATAAATTCTACAATGTTCGTCAGAATTATAATTGCTTTCATTTTATCTGCAATAATCAAATGAACGTTCCCCATAAATAAATTTTACTTGAAGAACTATCAGATAGAGGAACTAATAAATTAGAGGCTAATCGCAACTCTCTATTTTCCTCCAAAAAACGAAGATCCAGTCGCATGACAAGATATTCCTAAGTTGACAAATAAGATGAGTAAAACGATATTGAAAACTAAGACACCTTAAAATAGAAAAAGAAGGGACAGGTATAAAAAAAGTAAGCCTGGCCGATTTGGCGTAAACTTTTTAACTATACATTAAAAAGAAAGTTTCATGCTGTAATGAGCATTTCTATGTCTCTCTTCTACGCAACTGCGTTTAGTCTTCTGCCATTAAAAGTGGGTCAAGTCTTGGATTTAATCACAACTTCAACTTAGAATGACTCTAATTCAGATCAGCTCAAAGCCAGTATGCAATAATTTACCATCATAGTAATCTTTTTGTCGTTATTTAATTATCTTAGGTATATTGTTCTCCATTTCTTAGAAGAATTCTTAGCAGTAGACATGCGGAATGACTTTTTTAGAAAATTTATCTTGAATGACTTATATTTCTTTGAACAGTACAAATCGGGAGATTTGGTGAGCAGACTGAGCTCGGATGTAAATCAAGCTAAATCAGCTATTAGTAATAACGTCACCTATTTGCTTAGAAATGTTACTGTAGTCGCATCTACTATAATTGTGCTCTTCACCATAAGTTGGAAACTTGCTTTTATAATTTTTCTTATTGTTCCCATTTACACTTTTATGACCCTGCAGTTCAGTAAGTATAATAAAGTACTCGTAAAGAAGTACCACGATGTTCTCGCTGAAATAGCTGCATCAATTGCCTAAAAATTTTCAGGAATTCAGTTGGTAAAAGCCTACTCTACCGAGGATAAAGAGGTTGCTAACTATAGCTAAATCATTACTAAAGGTTATTTGATTCAAAGAAAGAAAATTCTTATCACTGGTATATTTAATTCCTGCAGTTAATTTTTGCCATATATCGGCATTGCTGTTGTTCTATGGTATGGGGGCAAGATGGTTATATCTGGAAATAATGAGCTTACTGCAGGATAGCTGACATCTTTTATTATGTACTGCATAACTCTTACCAATGCCACTTCCAGGATGTCAAGTAGCTATACAGATATTATTAATGGCACTTATGCAGTTCAAAAAGTTTTTGATATGCTAGACTATATTCCTTTAGTCGACGAGGTAAAGGGAGGGAATCATTCTATTGCTGGAAGCATCGAATTTCGAAATGTTGTCTTCAAGTATCCCACATCAAAAACAATCACCTTAAAAAATATTTCTCTCTAAATAAAAAGAGCCTAGTATGTTGCCTTCGTAGGAGAGAGTGGCTCAGGCAAATCAACCATCATTAAGCTGATCTAAAAATTATATAAAATTTAATCAGGTAGAATCCTCTATGGTGAGTATGATCAGGATGAGATCAATGCAACTTGCCTAAGACAGCAGATAGGATTTGTCAATCAAGATGCCACATTATTTTCAGGAACCATTTAAGAAAATATTATTTATGGATTGAAAGATTATAATATTGAGGATTTGCATAATGCTGCAGAAAGGGCTGGATGCATGGAATTTTTGAGGACTGAAAAGCAATTTCCCAAAGGGTTTCAGAGCCAAGTAGGAGAGAAGGGAGGACTTTTGAGTGGAGGACAGAGACAAAGAGTAGCAATTGCTAGGGCTTTGATGCGCAAGCCTAAAGTCATAATCTTTGATGAAGCTACATCAGCTTTGGATTCCAATAGCTAACAGATGGTTCAAACATCAATTGAAAGTTTGGCCAAACTGAGTGGATAGCAGAAGCCTACCATCATAGTGATTGCACATCGACTATCGACAGTAATTAATGCCGATAGAATTATTGTGATGAGGAGTGGAAACATAGTTGAGATGGGCACTCACCGAGAGCTTAGGACTCTACATGGATACTATTATCAACTTATTCAGAAGCAACTTGGGTAAAATCCTGAATTAAACGTTTCAAATTTATTAAGAGAAGTTGAATCAAGTTAAAAACATATATGATTAATGCTCAAAATTAATATCAGGATTTCTTTAGTTATAATAACAAATAATAATAATTTGATGTATATTTAATCTTTCATTCAAAGATCAGCTGGAACAGTTCATAGGTCTTGATTTAAACTTCACTGGCCTCTCCTGCCCCCAACATCAGGTCAACTGTGTAGCCTCTGCAATCATAAAACCCGTTCGGAATCCCAAATTTAGACGACACTTATTTCTTCAAGGACTGGATCACGATCTCCGAATTTCCAAATATGATATGGAACTAGTCATAAGTAATGGCTTTTCTGTTTGGCTGCGACAATTCAAAGCATTGCTCCTTCGTTAGGGAGAACAGCAGACCTGACTTGTCAGATTTGGTCTTGGGGATGAAGCCGCCTTCCGTCCACCCTCCAAAAATTAAGTCGTTGCTGGTCCTGACAAGCAGGACTAACTGCTCTTTGTTATCAAAGTATTGATGAAAGTTAGACTTGCTGTAAGGGTCAAACCGATAGATGAGTTTGGTCTTAGAAATACGTCGCTCTGTCTTTTTCTAGAGGATAGTTGTGAGGTATTATTTGCACTTATTTTACTAATCCACAACATCCCCAGTGAATAGGCTCTCATATCTGCTCACCTTTGAAATTTTGTTACTGAGGTTGTAGCTGATAGCTTTTTAGTCTTTTAACTATTTTGAAATCCTTTAAAGTTAGGCTCTTAAACCTTTGATCTCATTGGTCAGGTTACCGCTGATTCTTTTTTGGTTCTCCAATTATTTATAAGTATTCTGGGTCTATCCTTTTAGACGTTATATTTCTTTGTTTAGGTTGAAGCTGATGGCTGCTTTTTAATCATTTAAATGTTATAAAGTCTTGTGAGCTTAGGCTCTTAAATTTTTGATTTCATTGGTCAAATTGCCGCTGATTCTTTTTTAGCTATCCAATTATTTTAAAGTCTTTTGGGCTTATCCTTTCATACGTTATGCCTCTTTGTTTAGGTTGTGACTGATTCTTTTTTGCTCCTCCAATTATTTTTACAAATTTCGGATATCTTTTTAATACTGTTGCTTTTACTTCGAGAAATCATTGTTCTGTTTGGCTACCTGCTACTGCGCCCATAATTTTCCTTGTTAAATTTACGAAATTTTCATCTAGATGTTTTGCAATGCCTGCTCCTTTTAATTGAGATTATCTTTCAGATTATTTATTTCTTATTCCTTTTTCTTCAATTTAGATTCCAATTGCAAAATTAAATTATTTAAATCTTTGCTGTTGCCATTCATCAATTGATTTTGTTGATTTCCAAAATTATAATTGTTTGACTTTAGTAATTGCTCATTCAGCTGATTTACTTCTTGAATCAATTGTTATTTTTACCATTTATTTTTTCTCAATTAATTTTATAAATCTGTGATCTTTTTAGAGTCTTAAGAAATAGAATTATTTCTCTACTGCAAAGTCCTCGGCTATAATGATTGATTGTTGGGGGATGATTTCCAGGTTTTGCTATATATAGGTTTATTGAGGTTCTCATTCTTTTATATCATTTAGTTATTATATTATGACTTTTTAGATGCTAATTGTTGACTCAATCGAGTCACTTCATTGGATAATTGAGATTTTTATGATTTACAATTTAATAACTGTCTTTGTAAATCTGTAACATTTCCATAAATTTGCTGTTGAAATTGTGTAATTTAATTTTACTTGAATTGCTTGTAACTTCTCAACTCTAATATTTATTTTTCTGCAGCAGCGAAAGATTGCCAATATTTTTTATATTCATTCAAATTTCCGTCTTTTAAGGCAATTATCTGTTTGAGTTTATTGACTTATTTCTATTTATCTTATTCGTATTTTTTAATTCCAACTAATTTATTTTTTGATTTCACTAATTATGGCAGAAAACTTACGAGATCCTTTATCACCAATTTTTCCTAAAAAAACGATTTGTCCTAATAAGGAATTTGTTCATTAGCAAAAAATGTTAGTGTCTAAATTAATTCTTTCTTTTTAGCATCCGACACATAAGTGGAAGTTCCCATAATTAATACTTGTTATTGAAATTAATGATTAAAAAGTATAATAAAATATAGATAAACGATAAAACTTATATAAAATTATTTAGTTATTTTTTTCATATCTAAATCAATAAAAACCTTCAATTCATTGCTGAAAAAATTCAATTTATTAAAAGTTAATAAAATTATTGTATTAATTGAGATCCTCACTTTAACTAATTTATTGAAAGATATAAAAGAAAGACTATGAATTCACTATAAAAAATGATTCATCATGTAATTTATATTTAGTGTTTTTTAATATGTACAGTGATTATTCCTGGTCTTAAGGGTTATGAGTAAGACATATCTTTTCCGAATCGTTAATGACATCTTTTTTTCTACTGTCAATATTAGTTCAATCTTTATGATTTTTTTTAAAATATTTTTTCAACTTTTGATAAAGTGGAGGATTTCAGAATTCAAGTTATGAAATTTAAGATAAGATTATTGTTTTTATTATTTGGGCAATTTGATTTATCTGCCATTTAGGATTATTTGCACTTTCATCATTTTTCTTACTGAAAAATAAGATATTAATTTAAAACTCCATAATGGATAGAATTGATAATATTATAAAGAAATTTAAGTTTGATATTTGGAATAAATAATAAAATAAATAAATTAATGAATAGAAATCAATAAATGCAGTGCAAAAAAAAAGCATTGAATAAGTATAATCGAGGCTATTTAATGTTATTTTATGTTAGTAAGATGATATATGATATTGCTAATCATTTTTTTTATAAGCTCAGCTGAAAGATTTCATAGGTTTTTATTTTGACTTCCTTAGCCTCTCCTATCCCCAGCATCAGGTCAACCGTATAGCCTCTGCAATCATAAAACCCGTTTGTGATCCCAAAATTAGAGGACACTTCGTCCTTCAATGACTGAATGACGATCTCCGAATTGCCAAATATGATATGGAACTCATCATAAGTAATGGCTTTTCTGTTTGGCTGCGATAATTCAAAGCATTGCTTATTCGTCAAGGAGAACAGCAGACCCGACTTGTCAGATTTGGTCTTGGGGATGAAGCCGCCTTCCGTCCACCCTCCGAAAATGACATCATTGATGGTCCTCACAAGTAAGACTAACTGCTCTTTGTTATCAAAGTATTGGTGAAAATTAGACTTGCTATAAGGGTCAAACCGATAGATGAGTTTTGTCTTAGAAATCCGCAGCCCTATCTTTTGCTGGAGGATGCTCGTAAGGTATTCTTTGCATTACTTTGACTAATCCAAAACGTCTCCAGTGAATAGACTGTCGTATCTGCTCACGCTTGAAATTTTGTTGCTCAGGTTGTAGCTGACGGCTTTTAAGCCCTCTAACTATTTTGAAATCCTTTGGACTTCTGTTCTTTAGCTTTTGATTTCATTGGCCAAGTTGCTGCTGATTCTTTTTTAGTTCTCCAATTATTATAAAGTCTCGTAGGCTTATCCTTTTAGACTTTATATCTCTTTGTTTAGGTTGTAGCTGATTCTTTTTTAGTTCTCTAATTATTTAGACAAATTTCTATGAGTACAGGCGTCCTTTTAATAATACTTTTATTGTGAGGATTATTTTTATTGTTTAGTTATCTATCTTTATTTCATTAATCTTTCTTGCTAAATTTAAAGAAGTTTCTTCTGAATATTTTACAATTCTTTCTCCTTTTATTTTAAATTATAGCTCAAAACATTTATCTTTTTATCTTTTTAACTCTATTTAGACCGCATTTACGAAATATGATTTTTTAAATGTTAAATTTATATTTTTATCTCTTGGTTCTCATGATTGTTATGGCTCAAATTTTATTATTTTTCTCGGAACTACTCATTAGGTTCACTCAATTATTTGGTATTCTGCTATTTTTTATCTTAACTTGGTGAATTTGCTTTTAGCATATTATGACTACTTTTTTTTTGCCATATCTTCATCTTTCTTTTTTCCTATTTAAGGGAGGATATCGTGCCCAGCAAGTGATTAATTTCCTGCTTATTTTATTAATTTTTTTATATATAAAAATTAGTCTATTATTTGCTAGTTCGTAGCAATTATATCAATTTATGGATCTCTTGCTATCTTTATATTTATCTTTATATTTACAATTTATACCTTTGTTCGAAATTTATAAGATTTTAATTTTTATAAAAATTGTTTTCATAATTTACAAATTGAGATTTTCTCATTTCATCTTTCGTATGAGGTTTGTAATTTTTTAGGTCAATTTTTGACCTTTCCTTATCATTAATAGCTATCTGATATCGCAAAATTTAGCTCGTACCTCTTTTTTTGGCATCAAATTTATTGATTAAATTATTAACTTAGTGCTTTTGCTATTGTTTAATTTCTTTTTGGTGCTCTTTTAATTGTTAATATTATTTAGGTGCTGTAATTCTTGAGCTTAATTTGAAGCTTTTTAATATCATAAAATTAATACTTTTTATTAAAATTTAATAATTAAAAAGTATCATATCCATAGGAACTACAAATAAGTATTTAATAAAATTGTTGATTAATTATCATTTTTCCTTATTTAGGGAAAATTAAATTACAAAATATTTTTAGTACATTGTTATTCCATTCGATTTGTTTAATCTAATTTTTTAAAAAGATGAGAATAATTATTTTTTCTAGGCTATCCTTATATCAGTTACTTAACATTTAAACATCTTAATCTATACATACTTTCTAGAAGACCATTATATAATCTAAAACAATTCTTCAAATATTTTATAGAAGTAAATTAATGGAATAGTAACGATTTCATGCATTAAATATCAATTATCTTCATTTCCTGGAAGAGTTTAAAGTTTGGGTTTTATTTAACTATTTTTGAGAACCTTTTCTAAGTAAACTCTCAGAAGCATTCACAGAACGATTAAGACTTGGGTTAAGTCTTCGATTGCTCGAACTGCGCAACAGTAATTTTTCTTTATTTTCTTTATGCATATTAATTGTTTATTTTCTCTCCTCAGTCAATCCTCGATAATCGAAGTAAAACTTTTTCATTTATTTTTTGAACTTATTTGATTCACTATGCTGGAGTTTTATCATCTCTTCAACTTGCTTTTGCCCTTTTTCATCTCCTTGCTTGTCCAAGTCAATTCTCCCTACTGTATCGAAAGTAATTGGCGGAGCAATTTTCTTTTAGAGGAAATTTTTGTATGAATTTTTGCCAAACCATGGATGAGCTAAAATTTATTTAACTCCATGAATAGATCCCAATCTCAATTTGGAATCTTTGCAAAGCAATCCCCGAAGCAGAGACTTGCATTCAGATGTTAGAGGCACATCGTCAGGAAAATCAAGCTCATCAGAGATAACTGCCTCATATATTTAGTTAGTATCGCGGCTATAAAATGGAGGCAGGCCAGTTAAAAGTTCGTAAAGTAGCGCACCCATGCAATAGAAATCAACAGGATAAGTATGTCCAACTCTAAATAGATTTATAAGTACTGTAGAATCATCTCGGGAGACATGTACTATGGGCTTCCGCAAAATGAATAGGCGAGTTCACCTTCAAACATGTCGGGTTTAGCAAGTCCTAGATCTGCGATCTTAACGTGCCCGTCTTGCCCAAGTAGAATATTTTAAGGTTTAATATCACGATAAACCACGTGACTTTGATGTAGGTAGCTCAGTCCCAAGAAAATTTCTATTATGTAAAAGCGAGAGACATCTTCACTGATACGTCTGTATTTTTTTATGAGCCCGAAGAGTTCTCCTCCAGGACAATATTCGATTACAAAGACAAGACATTTTTCCGTTTCAAAGGCAAAGCGCATATCTATTAGAAAGGGGTGAGTGGCTGATTCCATGATATTTCGTTAGTTCATTATAATATTTTTCTTCTTATTTTTAACGATCACCTCCTTATCGATCACTTTCATGGCATAAAATTTGCCATCCCGACGAAATCGACACAAGAACACTCTTGAAAAACCACCTGATCCAATCAACTTCAAAATTTCGAAATCAGAGAGAGTGAGAGAATTTTACTCATTGACAGAGTATTATTTTGCTGCTGGCTTGAGGTATAAAGTTTGGCCATTGAGAAATTGAGCACCAACTTTTTATTGAGTTAAGAGATAGTCCAGTGTGATTTGAACGGGTACTGCTCGATAGTAACAGACTCTGGGATACTCTTTTTTTAGAGATGCTAAAATATCGCCCATTTGAGTAACTTCAATAAAATGTTCAGTCTCCTCGTTGCCATCTATCACCACTACTCTGCAATTTTTACCAAGTTCGTGTTGTTTGCGATCTTAAATGAGTTTCAACTGATGTTATTGCTGGCTGGCTAAGAGCGAAGATATTAGAGTCGACTTCTCCGCTTTGTCAAATCTCGAAGAAGAAGCACATAGTTTGTTTTTGCTGGATTTAGAGTGGATGAGGGTGTCTTTTTTTTGAAGAAGTCTACTTTTTTTATGTTCTTTCGCTTTTCGATCAGAGATGGGTTCAAAACTGAGATTATGCTCGGGACTGCGAGCAAAGTTAAGTTTTAAATCACGCATTACACTCCTCGCTGATGTATAATATCTGCGATTGGTTTCTTCTTAAACTGATTTGGCATTGGCGTATCTCTTGAGAGGTAGCTAGTTCATATAAATTCTGCGAGTCATATCTGACGGAAGTTTGCTTTTTGAGGAATTCAAAAGCGTCATGTAGGGGGATTTTTGTCTAGAGCCTAGATTTAGACCTAATGGCATTTGGAAAATCAATAGAAAAACAATAATTATAGAAATTAATGAAATTAATGCCAAAAATAAGATCAAATAGAAACTATTTTTATTCGACTTATGAACTATAAATCTTAATCTATATTGGCTTGAAGTATTTGGAACTAATATTTTACCAACAATCAAATTGATACCGTTTATAATTTAATTTATGCTTTAAAAGAGATAAGCTTTAACCATATGACCTTTACATACTCAATTACAAAATCAATAAACCATTATTGTTTATATTGATATCTGTATTAATACAATCATAAGTATGAATATATATATTAAAATATGTGGAGAGTTTGTAGATTATATTTATCATTTTTTTGATTTAGTGATACCCATGGAATTGGAGTCACAATCATAGGATTCAGTCCTTGCACAGGGACTTGATAATGTTGCTCAGGCAATTATCTCAGTTCTTAATATCGACCAATAACCCGAAAAAGAGTCTACCTTAAACGTATCTTCTGTTCAATACAGCTCTTTCTGATCAAACTCTTCAAAAACAATACTTCGAGCAAGCCAAAAAAGATGAACTCTATCAGACTAAGTAGATTCAATGCATTTCTTTACCGAATAAACCACGATTTTCCTGAAGATCCTCAGGCCATATCAATCGTTTATCAATGCATAATGGCCGCCATCTCGAATGATAAAAATTTCCAAGAGTAATAAGGTAAATAATGCATAACATAGATGAATAGACTGTGATGTCAATTGCAAAGTGGATTTGCATTTTTATTGAAAATGCAATATCTCATGGCTTTTGCGAACATAGTGAAGGTTTTTTAAAGTATGTAGTTGAAGATGCCAAACAAACTTTACTATCTCTTGCTGGATTTTAAGAGGAAGTTAAAAAATGTCAATATGTGACTAACATGCAGCTCAGTGCGGATGATGAGAGGCACGCCTTTCGAGGGAACATCTCTCATAACATTACTTCAGCTTTTAATCTCAAAAGTTTTATCCTGAGGCAACTCAAGTTGCAACCTATTTATAAGCAACTGTTTGAATCAAGTTCGCACAAAAAGACTATACTATCTTTATTCATCTCTCATTTTTCAAAGATAGCCAAATTCAAAAACCAAAAAATTGAAATTCTTGAATAAACCTTTTTGGATAAACCGCTCGATTCAGCTGAAGTTTTAGAGGCATTTTTAGAGATCTTGCAGTAGAATTATTTTAATAACGAATATGTCAAAACAATAATAGCCAAATTGATAGAGTTATAGGTCAATCTAGAACATATCTTTCATATTACTCTCAAAGGAACAAAAACAGAGGAACTTTTCTTTGAACTATTGTGCAATACTGTGAAGACAAAACCCATTGAAATGTTTATTCAACCTTTTTTATCTATGACAAAGCCGAATAATATTATGGCCTTGTATATGATTCTCAACTCAACCGTGTCCATACCTAAGACATATATCAGTTTGCTACTTCAGGAAAAATCTTTGCTTTATCAGCATGGAATCATCTTAGCCTTAGCCATTTCGCATAACTCAAAAATGAACGTTCAAAATTAGCTGATTGATCAATACATCAAAGAGCAAGAAATATTAAATGCTGAACATAAAAAAATATTTATACAGGCCATCTACTACTCTCTTACAGACACAAATAGAGCTACTTTGGCTTCTAATATTTCCAGATTTGTAAATTTGACTAAAATGGGAGAGCCACTATCCCTGTAGTTTCTTCCTCTCGAAGAACTGAGATCATAAAAACTGCAAGGATAATATAAAAATAAACTGGTTGGTATTCTATAAAGCTTTAACTAAGATAACTAAAAGTGTCTTCGGTTAAAAATTGAGTTATTGAGACTATGTGGTTGTTAGATGCCCCTAATGATCAAAATTCGAGAGTTGAATGCTATCTTCCAAAGACCAGTCGATTAAATTTTAACAAATGTGACAAGTAATATCAATAAAGATCCTCATATTTTTGCTGTCTATCTGATGGGACTTAATAGCAAGCTTTAGCTGTATTCTATTGATGAACCGAATTAAGATGCCATACAACTGCTCATCTCCAAATTTTTAGATCTCTATAATTCTTTTGGAAAAACTCTCGCCTCTCTTGACGAGCAAATCAATTTTAACAAATCGAAATATTATGTTTCCTTGCTGCAGTATAATTTTCACACGAAGCAAGCTCTTGGTTGCAAGCCAGGCATTTTAGGAGATTTACTTGACGGATCTAAGCCGTACTAAAGAGTAAATAATTACAATTTTTCGGAGTATTTTATAAACCAATAAAAAAGATAAGGTGGAAAACTCTCAGAATTATGGGCCAACAAAAAGATATTGTATGAATTGAGAGAAATCCTTGTTAAGGTCATCAACTTCTAAAAAATGAACAACAACAATTTTAAAAAATAAGTTAAGGGGTTGCTAGATCCTGATTGGGGATACGCCATTGGTTTTAAACTGATATAGCGATATTTCTTGACTTAAAGGCAGGAGCCTGAGATTCTGAAGCATATTCTTTCCACATTTAAATGCTAATATTACTTTTTTGAAATGGTTGAAAAGCTATTCTCCTCTCAATTTGAATAATATGTTGACGTCTTGTAATTAATTCCCAAGATGTTACAAGTGATCTATCCTTAAACCATCAACTACTTAGCAAAACTAATAACTTCAGAACCAGCACCCCGCAAAGACAAATAAAAAGATAAAAAGAAGGGCAAAAAAAAAAACTCGAAAACCGAGAAAAATGATAAAAATGATAAAATATAGAAAAATGATTCTAAACTCGATCAGCATTTTATCTTTGACAATTAGTCACTTTTTGATTCAATAAATTCACACAATCAACTCAGATATCTTTTTAGAGATGCTTCACAACTCGACAATTTCGATCAACTCTTTAAAATAATTGATAAATTCACTGATAGGTCTAAAATGATGAATGGTTATATCAACGAATGGTTACCCACAGTTAAAATATTCCATTGCCAGAAAGACAAGCTGGATGAATGGAAGTCCAGGTTATTAAGTTACTGCCAAATGTGGAAAAAAATCCTATTTGATAAAAAATACATTATTGATCCCCAATAGCTCGAACGCCATTTTTTGATCCTGACTGAATTATTAAATACTCTGTACGAGTTTAAGAGCGAGGCAAATGAAGAAATCGAATTTAAAGTTTTGATGACTCTGCTTTTAATTTATCAATCCAGCTTAACGGAGCAAGGCGATAAATTTAGCACAATACCTGCATAATCTTTAAAAAATTTACTTTTAGGATATAGGCTTCCACTATCTTCTTAACAACAGTATTTTCAATGCTTTACATGTTCTCTTTCAGTGTGTCAAATTTGTGCTCCTTTTTTCCATAAAAATCATGATCTAAACTACACTGGTAAAGATGGGTACTGTGTGCATGATGATGGACAAAAAAGAAAACCCTAGCCTAAATAATCATCTCATGAAAGATAGAGATAAAGACAAAATTATGGATTTTACGAAAGATATGGAGAAAGAGAGCGACCTGATAGGTAAAACAGATAAAGACGAGGATAAAGGCCTGGATATGCAGATAGAGACATATTTGCATAAAGATTCGCCTAAAGATTGGGTGAGAGATAAAGATATCCGCCTATGCCATCCTCCCTTCAGCATAGTTTGATCAATCGTGATATTCGAAAAGACGATGAATTCTTTTCACAAGCTTTTGAGTTTAACGAAGGAGAAGACGAATTGGATTTTGGATAGCATATCAGTAAGTATACATTAAATTAGAATTTAAATAAATTATGGAATTTCGCTTGAAAGAGCAAAAGGATAAAGATAGAGAAAGATAGAAAGAGTTTCTTCTGCTGAAATAAAAAGAACGTGCTGAGATTGAAAAACTAAGGGAAGACATCATTTCTGAGAGAGAACTCGATCTCTCGTCATCTAAATGTGAGATTAGAAGTCAATCATCCAAATCAATCAAAAATATCGAGTCCCATTCATAAAACTATCATGTCTTTAAACCCTAGTTCACTCCTGAAAAAGACCCAGTAATGACAATTGTAACAACTTATGATTCTCGCCCACTCAGGCATATATTGCTGAGATAACTTCAATGGGAAGGATCATCTGGCTTCAACACTATTGAAAAAGGTAAAATAGTTGCCACTATCTTTCGGGAACGCTATAACTTCTTTAATAAATCAAACTCTTTTAGAAGTCATAGATCAGATTATGGTTTAATGCGAGGAATAAATCTTGGATAGGGAGTCTCTAAAAAAAATTTATTCTCCAGTAACAAAAAGTTTTTAGTTTTTCCTTCCGCAAGTAGCGGAATTCTGATAATTTCCATCGGTAACATAGTAGCTAAATTTCAACGTCGTCAAGGCAATAAAAATTTTGGATAATTTGAACAAGAAAGAGGGTATTTCACAAATGCCATCCCTAATGCTAGTATCAATTTCGAGCCTTATCAGCTGCTTTTTAGTAAATCTAACCCCAATCTTCTCGCAGTAGTCGGACTTTCATAACTAGGATTTTTGATACTCAATAATGATGGCAAAATTCAAAAATTTATGCCAACTGATTTCAAAAGTACAGAACCGATAATTAAATTTCAATGGATGGGGAAGCAAAGAAACATATTCGCGGTATGTAGTGGAGGAAGTATTCGAATTGGTAACATTAACGAATAAATGAAAGTAAAAACAGCCAGTAGATTTAAAATTCATATTAATAAACCCATCAGAGATTTTGAAATTAACGTTGAAGGGGGGCTACTCTATGCCTATATTATTGATAATGAGGGAGTCATCTATCGCTCAGATTTTGATTATCGAGAACCAAAGACGGTAAATGTGAGTGATAAAAGGATGAATCATCTCAGCAATTTATAACAACTTCAGTCTTTGCTTTTCATTGATAAAAGATTATTCATTTCAGGTGGAAATGGAAAATGCTATCTCCTGAAGGTATAAAATAAGAATAGTCCACCGTCCCTGATGTAAACTTTCGATCTTGATTCAATAATGAAGCACCAGAATGAAATGAAACATATCAGAGCGCCTTTCTTTTTGTCTCAGCTCAGAATTATTCATCATAATTAAAATACTTTTTCAATAGGATGTATTATTAAGAAGGGTAATGATCCTAAAAAAACTGGAGGATATTTGTGCGTCATTAGAGTTAGTGAGAAGAATAATCTTGAAATGATCCTTCTTTCTGAAGAAGAAACAGTTTAAAGTTTCTAAGTGTTCGAGATAGGGGAAAGCAACTACTTGATAATTGCTGTCTAAAGTTCTGGCTCAGTTTGGCTATCTCATTACACAGTTCCGACTAATCTTTTATGTCTGCAATAATAGACAAAACTGGAAATGTCTTAAATATTAATTTCTGACTGTAACAGAATAATCCTCAATCAAAATCTATTGGAATAAATCAGTTATTACGAGCCTAAGCGCTACTTGAACTTCAAATAAACTAAAGATATTACTGGTAATTTTAATATTAACGTTGCCAATGGCAAAATATTTGCTGTTACCCCACAACCTAATAAATGCTTTATTACAGGCATCTCGTTTATTATTGAACCCTCACCAAATGAGAAAGCTGTCATATAATTTCCGTTGCTTGATCAAATCTACAAATTTTAATCAGTCAAACCTCGAGAAATTCAAATTCCCTTTCATATCAAGTAAACTCTTGATTTGTTTATTCTTTAAACTGGAATCACCGTCCTCTACGTCTCCAATGCGGAAGTAAAGAATGTTAAAATCTATGGTGTTTAATTTGGACAATAATCTGTCTTTAAAAGAGCCTATAGCAAATTGTTTAAATTGGTTACCATACACTTGGGCTATAACTTTGCCAATCTCGAGCAGTATCTTGAAAATATCGAAAGAAATAGTATTGCTGAACTTCAAGTGACTGATTTCTAAACCCTGAAAACTCAAAATAAGTACTCTCAAAAATAACTGAACCTATTAATGAAACTATAACTCTTACGTATCGCTATATAGAACAACATGAAAAGCTCAACTTAAATCTAATAAATTTTACATTCAGCCAAATGCTATCTAATGCCTCTCTGCGAAAAAAGGCATTTCTTGACTAAAAGTTGTTGCAAACTAATCCGAAAACTGAGTCAACTGGTGCTTGGTGTAAGTCATGGCAAAATTGGTCATCCCTTATAATATAAAACAATTCTCGATTTCTATTATTTCTAAAGAAATTACTATAACCTATCTGTTAACAAAAATCTAACTAACTTTGAGCACCTTACTCACTTCCTTTACTCTCTCATCTTTAGAAGAGTGGGCAATTTGTATTTAATCTTCAAGCTGAATCCCAATCTAATTTATGAAATGACCTATTTCTACAAAGCATGTCTTCACTCGATGAAAGGCAACAAAGTCTAAGATCACGAACCGTCCTACCTTAATAAAGTAATTAACATCTGTTCCAACTATGTTGCTTTAATTTGCTAATATTATCAAGTGCTTAAAAATACTACTGATACTCACAATATGGTTGATTAATCGGAAGAACATTAAAAAAGCCCTGAAAAGATAGTTCTGGATATGCTCTAAGAAGTATTTT
>Ga0302185_10000636_pt1 | contig 26601 bp, 25 predicted proteins | sample II_Bog_E1_1_FD_200231 | JGI IMG/M metagenome (GOLD analysis project Ga0302185, IMG submission 200231) | Peat permafrost microbial communities from Stordalen Mire near Abisko, Sweden - II_Bog_E1_2 | ecosystem: Environmental > Terrestrial > Soil > Wetlands > Peat | place: Sweden: Abisko... | reverse complement strand
AATAGTTGGCCCAGTTACCTTTTTAACGGTACCCAATAAGTGGTGATGATTGCTCCAATACACCCCTGTAAACAAAAAGCTTTGGGTATAACAAAGAAAGGCCGGTAAAACAGTTATCAGGTCATTAATAGTGCCTCCCTTCGGTGCTTTCAAATCCAATATCATAATAGTCATAATAATGGCAAACATGCCATCGCTAAAGGCTTCAAGCCTATTTTTGTTCATCCGTATAAAAATTAATTCCCCAATTGGGAAATACTAAAGTAAAATAAATTTAGATAATTACGCCATCTTCTCCAGTGCGGCAAGACGCGAGTGCATTTCTTTCAGCACTTCTTCCGCCAGCTTTTCAGAGCAACCGGCAACTAATCTTATTCCCTGTTCAATAATCAATTTTCGCGATTCTTTATCAGGTAAGGTGGATGCGATATCCGAAAATGCACGCAATAAACGTAAGCTCACGGCCACATCGGCCTGAGCATATAAACGTATCTGTTCAAAAGCAGATTCCAGTATTCGGTCAAATCCAAGCCAGGGAATACGCAGGCGCAGGGTGCCTTCGGGGTAATAAAATTCAGTTTGGGGTGCTTTGTAAGCGGCAAACCGAATGAGTATACTGCTTAACTGGTCAATACAATTTATTGCGGTGCTTGGGTCGTTGGATGCTGGTGAAACAGCTTTTAATGCAATATCCACAATTTGTAAAACTCCGAATTCTATATCTTGTTCAAGGGTTCTGGTGGCACCAATGTCAAATGCTTTGCGAAGAGACCTGACCAATTCAGGAGTAAGTTTGCTTTTGCCTTTTATACCTAACAAAGGGATACCGGCAGGAACAAAATGTCCTACCCGCCTGGCAACTAAAATAATTATATCATTGTTTTTTGCCAGGCTAAGCAATCGATTACTGTCAATAGAAAGAACATATCCTGAAGCATCACTCAATACAGGTGTTTCTCCATCTGTTAAATGAGTAGGTGGTGTTGTTTTCTGCACTTCATCATTCGCATCACGCAGTTCCGGTAATGTTTTTACTATAATATCTTCTGTTTCACGCGCAATGCGTGAAACGAGATGGGTAACACTCACAGCCCTCGAAATATGGATAATGAAAAACAGCAACCATGTAACACAGGCAAAGGCCAATACCATTGCGCCAAGAACGGTTACAACCGGACAAAAAGCTGCAGGCACATTGCGGGCCGCCGGTAATGCCCCCAGGCAATAGAGAAAAGTCCCAAGGAATATTCCCAAGGTCTGTTGCGTAATCCTGTCGCGTACAAAACTGATAATGATACGGGGAGAGAACTGGGTAGATGCAAGCGTAAGCGTCATGAGTAAAATGGCAAACACAATAGATACTACCGTCATCATGGCGGTGGCAATATTGCTTAATATCATTTGGGCCACAGCCGGGTCATGTGTGATAGGGAAAAACAGGGTGGGTATCCAGTTTTGTATGGCAGGGAAGGCTTGTTCAAGAAAGGACAAATACATTCCGGATGCACCTATTAAAAGGGCAATCAGGAGTGGGCGCACCATAAACCCTACCCGCATATCATTCTGCAACCAGCGTTTTATATATCTATATCGAAAAGTACTTTGCACAATTATTTAAAATCAATATATACAAAGGTAAGGAGTTTCCACTATGTCACCCAATTTGAAATACACCAAACAAGGTATACCCCTCTTTACTGTAAGATATTAACTTTGTATTTTAAATTTTCCCTGATGTCCGCAGCTATTTGCACACTTGATAAGTTAAAACCCGGCGAATCGGGAAGTATTGTTTCCTTTAACGATGAAGAAAATGCACTGAAATTTATGGAGATGGGCTGCACCCCGGGCGAAATTGTACTGATGGACAGCTATGCCCCGTTGGGCGATCCCCTTGCCATCATTGTTTCGGGATATAAGTTAAGTTTGCGCAAATCGGAAGCGGCATATATTAATATAGAAAGGATCCAATAAAAGCTATGTTAAAAAAGAGGAAATTGAAGAGAGATGCTAACATGACAAGCCTGAAGGTGGCCCTGATGGGTAATCCGAACAGCGGCAAGTCCACTCTTTTTAATGCCCTTACCGGAATGAACCAGCAAACCGGGAATTATCCGGGTGTTACCGTTGAAAAGCGAACAGGTGAAACGGTTATAAACGATGAAGCAGGAAAATCAGCCTTTATCTCGTTACTTGATTTACCGGGCACTTATAGCATCTATCCCAAATCATTAGACGAAGAAGTATGTTTTAAAGTGCTATGCGATAATACCGACGAAGACCACCCTGATGCCGTATTGATAGTGGCCGACGCCACCAATTTGAGAAGAAGCCTTTTTCTTACCACCCAGGTTATTGACCTTGGTCTTCCCTGTGTGCTTGTAATGAATATGATGGATTTTGCCCGGTTAAGAGGGCTTGAAATTGATGCCGCCAAACTTTCGGATTTACTTGGAATACCTGTGGTGGCAACAAATGCCAGGAAAAAGGTTGGAATTGATACGTTGCGGAAAGTCATATTGAATGAATTCCATAAACCATCTAAAACCTTTTTAGAAATATCGAATTTTGCCCCCGGGGAAATGATTAAAACCGTTCAGGGTATGTTTCCGGGTGAGACTGCTTACGGAGCTTTTCAACTGATTAATAATGAAACCGGTATTTCCCATTTCGAATCTATTCCTTTCCATAAAGTAGAGATTAAAAAACTCATCACCAAGTTTCATTTTGAAAAGCACAAAATACAATCGGAAGAAACCATAGCCAGGTATAAAGCCATTAATGAGGTTATAAAAGAATGTGTTGTTATAAATGAAGAGGAAAAGAAAAAATCACTTACTGCCAGAATTGACAAAATTCTGACGCACAAAACCTGGGGATATCTATTCTTTTTAGTCATTTTGTTTGTCATCTTCCAAAGTATTTTCCTCATTGCAAAATACCCTATGAATGCCATAGAGTTCTGCTTTGTAAAAATCTCGGAGTTCGGACAAAATGTGCTGCCACCGGGTGAACTTTCCTCTTTATTGATTGACGGAATTTTAGCCGGATTGAGCGGGGTTGCTGTATTTGTTCCGCAAATAGCCTTGCTGTTTGCATTTATTGCAATATTGGAAGATACAGGCTATATGGCAAGAGCCAGCTTTCTGATGGATAAATTGATGCGCCCGCTGGGGCTTAACGGCCGTTCGGTTATCCCGCTGATGAGCGGTATGGCTTGCGCTGTGCCGGCTATTATGGGCACACGCACTATTCCTAACTGGAAAGAAAGACTGACCACTATTATGGTTACCCCCCTTATGAGTTGCTCGGCCCGTCTCCCTGTTTATACTTTATTAATAGCGCTTGTAATACCTTCCACACATAATTACGGCTACTTCAATCTACAAGGACTTGTATTGATGGGGTTGTATTTACTTGGCTTTATATCTGCCCTGGCAGCAGCCTTTGTCATAAAGTTGCTTGTAAAATCAAAAGAGAAAAGCTATTTCATGATGGAGATGCCGCTTTACCGGGTACCTAAATTATCAGGCATCGGATTAACCATTTACCAAAAATCATTTATTTTCCTGCGCGATGCTGGGAAGGTTATTCTGGCCATATCCGTTATACTTTGGGTAATGGCTTCGCATGGCCCTCCGTCTAAAATGAAAGCTGCCGAAACAGCCTACAATAATCCCGATTCGGCTAAAAAATATACGCCCCAACAAATACAGGGTTTTGTTGCCATGGGAAAACTAAAAGAATCGTATGCCGGAAATGCAGGCCAGTGGATTGAACCGGTTATTAAACCTCTTGGTTTCGACTGGAAAATCGGAATAGCCCTCATCACTTCCTTTGCAGCAAGGGAAGTATTTGTAGGCACTATGGCTACCCTATATAGTGCCCAGGGGGCAAACAATAATCTTTCCATCCGCGAAAAAATGGCGGATGCTATAAATCCTGAAACGGGTAAAAAGGAATATACGGCTGCCGTAGGCTTTTCGCTTATGCTCTTTTATGCTTTTGCCATGCAGTGCATGAGTACGCTTGCGGTAGTATACAGGGAAACTAAAAGCATTAAATGGCCCATTATACAGTTCTTCTATATGGGAGGGCTTGCCTGGTTAGCCAGCTTTTTGGTATACACCCTGGCTAAATAATTCTCTGCCATTTCCAATTCTTTGTATATTTGGGGACATTCTTTTAAAAGTGAAATATACCATCTTATTATTTATTACAGTAGTTTTATTTAGCTCCTGCAACCTTACCCAAAGAAGATACATGTCCGGCTATTCTGTGAACTGGGAACATAAAAATAAAAAAATAAAAAGCACAAAAGAACCCGTTATAGCGCATAACAGCATACTTCCACAACTGCAAACCATAGCCCCAAAAGGATTAAGTGTAATTTCCACTCCTGCCAAAAAATGGGCAGTTCCCGCGAGGCTAAAACCTTTACCTGCATTTCATACAAAAGATATAGTGTCAAATCATATTGGGGTTACTTCAAAAATTACAATACCCATTATTTCCAGTCCGACTAAGGTGGGAGGCCAACCGCAATTTTTTACCGGAGATGAACAGGAAGATGACCACGCGAGAAAAAGTTTGGTATTCGGTATACTTTCATTAGCAAGTCCGGTTATAGGATTTTTAATAATGTTAGGCATAGTTTTATCGGTTGGCGGTACGCTTGCAACTGCAGCAACTTATGCTATTGCAATATTTATTGCGGGCTGTGCCGGCGGTTTACTTTTTGCGCTTTTTGCAATAATCAACGGCTTTCTTGCTATCAAGGAAATTAACGCTGAGCCAGATACCTATAATGGAACCGGAGATGCCGTGTTAGGCATTATATTGGCCGCTCTTGTACCCTTGGGCATTGCTGCCTACCTCCTGATAAGGTTTTTATAATAACAAATTATTTCTTTAGATAGAAATTCCCTTTGCTACTTTGCGGAATTGTTGCTTTATAAGTTCGGTTCCTAAATTATTTATACTGCCAATGTGTGTATGCTTTAATTGTGAAGGCTTTTTAAATTTCCCCTGCTTAATATCCATGCCTGTTTTTTTATAGGCATCTCTGAATGACATTCCTTTTTTCACCAATTCGTTCAACGCATCTACGCTATATAAGTAGGCATATTTAGAATCATTTAAAATATCCTTATTGACTTCCATTTGCGGTAATGCAAAAGCAAGAATATGGAGGCAATCTTTCATTTGTTGTATAGCCGGGAACAATACTTCCTTGGTAAGCTGCATATCACGGTGATAGCCACTTGGCAGGTTATTCGTAAGTAATGTTAGTTGATTCGGTACTCCTTGTATAATATTGCATTTACCTCTTATCAATTCAAACACATCGGGATTCTTCTTATGTGGCATAATACTGCTACCGGTAGTTAATTCTTCAGGAAAAGAAATAAATCCGAAGTTTTGCGATAAATAAAGACAAACATCATAGGAGAATTTGGATAAAGTACTTGCAACAGTTGCCAATGCAACAGCAACAGCTTTTTCAGATTTGCCCCTGGTTATTTGTGCATACACCGAGTTTACATTCAGTTGGTCGAAGCCTATTGCCTCTGTGGTGAATTTCCTGTCAAGGGGAAAAGATGAACCATACCCGGCTGCGCTTCCCAATGGATTCTTATTGCAAATATGATAGGCAGCAACTACCAATTCCATATCATCGCAAAGACTTTCGGCATAGGCTCCCAGCCACAACCCAAAGGAAGAAGGCATAGCAATCTGAAAGTGTGTATATCCGGGCAACAACACATTTTTATGTTGCTCGCTCAGCTTTATAAAAACTCCGAATACCTCTTCTACTTGTGTGCTGATGGCTTTTAATTCACTTTTTAAATACAATTTTACTGCAGTCAGCACCTGGTCGTTTCTCGATCTTCCCATGTGTATCTTTTTTCCCGCTTCACCTGCAGTTCGGGTGAGTTGCAACTCTATCTGGGAATGCACATCTTCCACACCATCTTCCATTTTAAAAGTGCCCTTTTTAATTTGCTTTTCTATAGTATCTAACCCGGCTAAAAGTTTTGTCAAATCTGCCTTCGAAAGCAATTTCACTTTTTCAAGCATACGGGCATGAGCCCTTGATGCCATAACATCATGTTCAGCGAGCAGCATGTCAAATTCAGTATCCTTCCCTACCGTGAAAGCTTCAATGAGTTTATTCACTTCAATGTCTTTCTGCCATAATTTTTTGCTCATGCAATCAGGATTTTATTAAGCATATTAATATACAAATCAATGCCATCTTCAATTTCCTTCAGGTAGATAAATTCGTCGGCTATGTGTGACCTTGCAGAATCACCGGGGCCTGCTTTCAGGCTGGGGAAAGGCATCAGCGCCCTGTCTGACAGAGTGGGAGAACCGTAAACTTTCAAACCCAAGTCTCTACCCGCTTTTACAATAGGATGTTCTTCGGAAATAAAGGAAGGTTGCAATCTCAATGATCTCGCCTTTACATCACACTTTACATTTTTACTAATTATATCTAATACTTCTTCATTGGAATAACACTCATTTACCCGCACATCTACAGTAAACTCACAAGTGTCGGGGACTATGTTGTGCTGACTACCAGAATGCATGGCTGTAACACTCATCTTCACATGCCCCAGCAATTTTGAAACTTTCGGAAAACTATATTTTGTAAACCATTCAATATCGGGCATAGCCTGATAAATGGCGTTTATTCCCTCTTCTCTCGCCGCATGTCCGGATTTGCCATGAGCCACACAATCTAATACTATAAGGCCTTTTTCAGCAATAGCCAATTGCATTTGCGTAGGTTCCCCCACTACTGCAAAATCTATTTTCCCCAATAGAGGCAACATAGCTTCAATGCCATTGCTGCCTGAAATTTCCTCTTCGGCAGTGGCCGAGAAAATAAGATTATTTACAAGCGGTTTATCATAAAAATGCAAAAAAGTCGCTAACAGGCTCACCAAGGCTCCGCCGGCATCATTACTACCTAAGCCATATAACTTCCCATCTTCAATAATTGCTTTGAACGGATCTTTAGTATATCCCTGATTGGGCTTAACCGTATCATGATGCGAGTTTAATAATATAGTGGGCTTTGCAGCATCAAAGAATTTATTCCTGGCCCATACATTATTTAAATGCCGGTTTACTTCAATACCTTTACCCTTAAGAAATGCCTCAATCACATCAGCTGTCTTATCCTCCTCCTTACTTATGGAAGGAATGGTAATGAGCTGCTGCAACAAGTTTATCACTTCGTTATTTTTCATCCGAGAATTAATAAAGTGCCTGTCTGATGCATGGGTTCCGTTAACTTTTCTATGTGCAAAGCATTACCTATAATTACTTTATCAACACCTTGCTTCAAGGCCTCCCAGGCATTATCCAGTTTAGGTATCATGCCATCGGAAATGATTTTTCTTTTATGTAATTCGGCATACTCCTGGGCCTTAATTATAGGCACAACAGAATTTTCATCTGTAGGATTTAAAAGCACCCCATTCTTTTCAAAACAATAAATAAGCTTTACGCTGTAGAGTTTGCTTAGCGCTTGCGCAACAGCGGATGCAATAGTATCGGCATTGGTATTTAGCAGTTGGCCGAAAGCATCGGCGGTAATAGGAGCCACTACAAGACAAACACCGGCTTCCAAAAACAAGTTCCAATCATTCACAGGAATTTTATCCGGCACAATATCCCCTACAAAACCATAGTCAACTTCACCTTTTCCTCTTTTAGAGGCCGGTATCAGATTTAAATCTGCCCCGCAAATGCCGATGGATTTAGCACCTAAGGAATTGAGTTTGGCAACAATGGATTTATTGATGCCGTTATACACCATTGATACTATTTCCAAAGTTTGAATATCTGTTATGCGCCTTCCATTAATCATTTTGGCTTCAATACCTAATTTGGCTGATATATCGGTAGCGAGCTTGCCACCGCCATGCGCCAGTATCTTGGCTCCTTTTATAGCATTAAATTTTTCAAGAAATAACTGCAGCTTATCTGCATTATCAATGATATTACCCCCAATTTTCACTATGGTAAGTTCTTTCTTAGGCATATTGTCGAAGCTTGGTTTCCAAAATCTTTTTAAATACTGCTATAGCAGCATACAATCTGTTTTCAACTTGCAATGAAATAAGGCTTCTTTTGCCGTCCAATAATTCATCGGGGAGTTCAACATTTCGCCTTACAGGCAGACAATGCATAATATAAGCATTATGGGTAACCTTCACTTTTTGTTCGCTCAAAAGCCAGTCTTCTTCTACGGCGGGCATTTGTCCATAAGGTTCAAAAGCTGACCAGTTTTTTACATAAACAAAGTCGGCATCTTTTAATGCTTTCTCCTGCTCGTTCTCTATTCTTACTCCTTTTGTAAATGCCGGGGACAGTTCATAGCCTTTGGGATGCGTTATAACAAAATCCATATCTATAGCCTGCATCCATTCGCTGAAAGAATTAGAAACAGCTTGTGGCAAGGCTTTTACATGGGGTGCCCAGGTAAGCACCACCTTGGGTTTTTGAGGTTTATTCCACCTTTCAAGTATGCTCATACTGTCTGCAAGGCTCTGTAAAGGGTGGACAGTAGCTGATTCCAGGCTTACCACAGGTACGGTAGCGTATTTGATAAGTTGCTTTATTACATGCTCGTTATAATCCGCTTCTCTATCGGTGAGTGTAGGGAAGCAACGTATGCCGATTATATCACAATAGCTGCTCAGCACCATGGCGGCATCTTTAATATGTTCTGTTTTATTGGTGTTCATTACTGCTCCATCGTTCCATTCCAACGCCCAACCTTCCTTATCCATATTCATCACGATGGTATTCATGCCAAGCATTTGCCCGGCTTTCTGAGAGCTTAACCGGGTGCGTAGACTAGGGTTCAAAAATAGTAGTCCGAGTGTTTTATTCTTCCCTAAACCTACATTTTCCCAGGGATTCTTCTTCAGGGAAATTGCTTCCCAAATAAAACTCACAGGGTCTTTTACGTCATGCACCGAGGTGAAGTTTTTCATTTTGATACGCTTTGTAAGTGTGATTGTAAAGCAAGTGCGAATCCTTGTAAAAAATGATCGGCCTCCGCTTTTGTTATTGTTAGAGGTGGCAATAAACGAACCGTATTTTTATTAGAGGCAGATCCGGTAAATATCTGATGTTTGAATACTAAGTCATTCCGCAACCCACTAGCATTGAAATGCATTTCCACGCCAATCATCAAACCTTTGCCACGGACCTCTTTCACACCATCCATCTTTTTAATTTTTTCAATAAGATAGTTCCCCATACCGGCTGCGTTCTCTGTCAGTTTTTCATCTTTAATAACATCAAGTACCGCAATTGCTGCGGCACAAGCCAGATAGCCACCACCAAAGGTTGTACCAAGCATACCGTGTTTGGCTTTTATATGAGGAGCAATCAGTACACCCGCTACAGGAAATCCGTTGCCCATACCTTTAGCAGTAGTTATAATATCGGGACGTATATTGGCAAATTGATGCGCAAAGAATTTACCAGTCCTGCCATAACCGGATTGTACTTCATCTAAAATTAGCAGCGCACCTGTTTCATCGCATTTCTTACGGATAGATTGTAAGAATTCGTTAGTAGGAGTTTGTATTCCCGCCACACCTTGTATGCCTTCTATTATTACTGCGCATACGTCCTTGGTCATGGCTTTTGCCAATACTACTTCATCGTTTAACGGAACAAAAATAATATCATGCGAACTATTAACAGCCGCCTGAATAGATGTATCATTGGTTGCAGCCACAGCGAGAGAAGTCCTGCCGTGAAAACTCTTTTCAAAGGCAATTATCTTCTTTTTCCCATTATGGAAGGATGAAAGCTTAAGGGCATTTTCATTGGCTTCTGCACCTGAATTACAAAGGAAAAGGTCATAGTCATTATATCCTGAAAGTTCGCCCAATTTTTGGGATAACTCTTCCTGCTGACGGATTTTAACCGAATTGGAATAAAAGGCGATTTGCTCCAACTGTTCTTCTATCTTTTTTACATAATGCGGATGGCTGTGTCCAATGGATATTACAGCATGACCGCCATAAAAATCCAAATACTTTTTTCCTTCTTTATCCCATATCCAGCAGTTCTGAGCTTTTACTAACTCAATATCAAAAAGGGGATAAACATCAAATGGTTTCATATTTGTTTATTTAAAAAGCTACAGGTTTAAGTTTTAATCCGGTGGTTTCATCCAGGCCGAACATAATGTTCATGTTTTGAACGGCCTGTCCCGATGCACCTTTCAACAGGTTATCAACAGCGCTTACAATAGCCAGTTCCGTTCCTATTTTATTCACACTTAAAAAACAATTATTGGTATTTACAACTTGCTTCACATCTATCTCAAAAGGTGCAATATGAACAAAAGGCATCGACTTATAAAATGATTGAAATAGTTCCAATGCAGCTTTCCCGCTCAAGTCGGATTTCAAATAAACGGTTGCCAGAATCCCTCTGGCAAATGCTCCCCGATAGGGCACAAATTTTACGTAGGGCTGAGCTGAAGGATGTAATTGCATCAACGATTCATTGATTTCTCTTAAATGTTGGTGCTCAAATATTTTATAAGGACTTATATTATTTTGTCTCCAGGAAAAATGAGATGTTTCACTCAAGGTTTGCCCAGCACCGGTAGATCCGGTAATAGCAGATACATGCACGCCTGTCATTATTTCATGGTTAGCGGCAAGTGGCAATAATGCTAATTGTATGCAGGTAGCAAAACAACCGGGATTGGCAATGTTTTCTGCTTTTTGAATAGCCCTTTTGTTCAGCTCCGGCAAACCGTAAACAAATTTCCTTTTCCCTAAAGTTGCATTTTGAGTATGCCTGAAATCCTGGCTCAAATCAATAATGCGGATAGAGGAAGGTATTTTATTTTCCTGCAGAAAAAATTTTGATTCCCCGTGCCCGAGGCAAAGAAATAATACATCAATGTTATTACCTAATTTATTTACAAATTTTAAATCGGTCAGGCCTAAACAGTCACGATGGACTGAGGTAAGAGGCTTTCCCGCCTGACTTTTACTATGTACAAATACCAGGTCAGCCTGCGGATGCAGCAATAATAAACGGATTGTTTCTCCGCCCGTATACCCCGCGCCTCCTATAATACCGGCTTTTATTTTAGTCTTCATGCCCGCTTTCTATTTTCAAATTGTTTACCTGGTAATAAATAGCAGCCTGATTGCCAAATATTTTTGTAAAGCCTTTTACATCATCGCCTGTCCACGATTTATTCATCTCTCCGTATGTGCCGTATTTGGCCGACATGAGGTCGTGAATTGATTCAATACCTTCAATTACATAACGGTGTGTATGTAATGCAACAAATACTTTACCGCTTACAAACTCTTGTGTACTCTGAAGAAAGACTTCAATGTTCCGCATAACCGGATCAAGGAATTGCCCATCGTGCAACCAGTTACCATACCAGATGGACAGGTTATCTTTCCAATATATCTGCCATTTGGTGAGCACATGTTTTTCGAGCGCGTGGTGCGCTTTAATAATAAGAAGCGGCGCTGCTGCTTCAAACCCTACTCTTCCTTTAATACCTATAATGGTATCACCTACGTGAATGTCTCTGCCGATACCATAAGGCGCAATTATCTCATTCAGTTTTTGTATGGCATCTACCGGATGTTTGAAAGTAAGGTCATTGATACTTTTTAATTCTCCTTGCTCAAAAACCAGTGTTAACTTTTCCTTTTTATCGGTCGCTATTTGCGTAGGCCAGGCTTCTTCCGGAAGTGGCAAATGAGAAGTAAGCGTTTCCTTTCCACCTACTGATGTTCCCCAAATGCCTTTGTTAATGCTGTATTTGGACTTTTCAAAATCCATTTGCACATGGTGCTTTTTTAAAAAAGCAATTTCTTCTTCCCTCGATAATTTCAAATCCCTTATAGGAGTAATAATTTTAACTTCGGGTACAAGAATATTAAATATCATATCAAAACGCACCTGATCATTACCTGCACCGGTGCTGCCGTGTGCTACATAATCCGCACCCACCTCCTTTACATATTCCGCAGTGGCAACAGCCTGGCATACTCTTTCAGCGCTTACCGAAAGCGGATAGGTGTTATTCTTTAATACATTCCCGAAGATGAGGTATTTTAATATCTTCCCATAGTAGTCCTTTGTAACATCTACGCATTTATATGATTTAACACCCAAGGCATAGGCATGCTTTTCCAGGCGCTTTACATCTTCCTTATCAAAGCCACCCGTATTAATAGTGATGGCATGTACTTCCATACCTTTTTCTTTGGTAAGATGAACTACACAAAAGGAAGTGTCGAGTCCGCCGCTAAATGCAAGTACCACTTTATTATTACTCATTCCTGATTAGTTTTTTCAGTTTATTGTTTTTTCTTTTTTATTTTTTCCAAGAAATGCCACCTGCTTAATTTGCATCAGGCGCTCTAATATTTTAGAGTTCTTTGCAAAATCAAAAAAGCTCTTTTTATTATCCTGTTTCTTTTCTGCCGGATCATAGAGCATGGCAGTACACAAGCAATTCTTTCTTTCTTTGCTCATAAGTATATCGTAGTTCACACAGCTTTGGCAGCCTTTCCAGAATTCATCGTCCTGGGTAAGTTCTGAATAGGTTACCGGTTCATAGCCCAAATCGGAGTTTATCTTCATTACGGCTAATCCGGTGGTTAGTCCAAATATTTTCGCCTCCGGATATCTTGTCCTTGACAGATTAAAAATCTTTTGTTTGATAAGCTTTGCAAGGCCGCTCTTTCTGAAATTGGGTGAAACAATAAGTCCGGAGTTTGCCACATACTTATCATGGCTCCATGATTCTATATAACAAAAGCCTCCCCATTCGCCTTGTTTTGTAAAAGCCACAACAGCTTTGCCTTCCAGCATTTTTTGCTTTATATAATCGGGCGACCTTTTAGCTATACCGGTTCCCCTTGCCTTTGCCGACGATTCCATTTCGGCGCATATTGTTTCTGCATAATGAATATGTTTTTCACTTGCAACTTCTACAATAAATTGTTCTGACATGTATAAAGATAATAACGGTAATGATTAGTTGGACTAAAGATGGCTTATTGCCTGCATTAAGCAGGCTGACAGGATAAACCCTATCAACGTCGGGAATAAAAAAGCGGCCGGGGCGTAAGCTGAAGCCACCAGTTTTCAACCATTGCAATAGTTGCTTTTGCAGGAGTATACTTGTTTAAAGTATTCAAAATAACGTGAAAGAAATTCACTTTCATTACTCGATTATTTGATTGTTCTACGTGAAATTAATTTGTCATTGCAAAATTAGAAAAATTTAGTTGAACCTGCCACTATTTTTTCGTGTAAAATAAAAGACATCTTTCTGTTAAGGGAAGGTTAAGGAATGGAATCCTGAAAGAGATGATTTTTTCGAATTCTCTATAACGTCTGCTTAAAATCCTTCAACTCCAAATTGGCACCGTCAAAAACAGCATAGGTTGAAAAGTTAACCCATTCGCCTAGGTTAATATAGAGCGCATCTCCCACCTGAATTTTTAAAGGCAAATGACGATGGCCGAATATGAAATAATCAAAATGCTCTGTCTTCAGTTTTTCCTTTACAAACGAAACAAGATATTCATTTTCTTCTCCCTTAAAGGTCTCTTTACCTTGCGCCAGCCTGCTTTTCCTGGACCAATAGTTAGCCATGCCTATACCCAGATTAGGATGAATTCTAGCAAAAAGCCATTGACATACCGGACTTGCAAAAAACCATTTTATAAACTTATAGCCATAATCGCCGGGGCCCAAGCCGTCACCATGCCCCAGGAAAAATTTCTTGCCGTTGTATTCCCTTACTATAGGCTTGCGGTAAATAGTAACACCCAATTCTTCCTGCAAATAATCAAACATCCACATATCATGGTTACCGGTAAAAACGGAGACAGGAATACCCGAATCTGTGAATTCGGCAATCTTTCCCATTAATCTGGTATATCCTTTTGGAATGGTTGTTTTGTATTCAAACCAAAAATCAAAAAGGTCGCCCATAAGGTATAATTCGGCTGCATCCTTTTTTATCTCCTCCATCCATTGCACAATGCGCTTTTCCCGTTCCAGGCTCTTTTCCCGGTCAGGAGCGCCTAAATGGAAATCAGAAGCAAAGTATATTTTTTTAGTCATATTCATTTCAGTTCACTAATCCTGTCATAATTTCATCCACTACTGTTGGGTCAATCAGGGTAGTAGTATCTCCCAAATTAGCCGTATCTCCTTCTGCAATTTTACGAAGAATTCTCCGCATAATCTTTCCCGAGCGGGTTTTAGGCAATCCGCGTACAAACTGAATTTTATCCGGTTTGGCAATGGGGCCTATCAAATTAGAAACACTATGTAAGATATCTTCTTTCAGTTTAGAATATTCATGCTCATGCTTACTGCATATAACAAAGGCATAAATACCTTGGCCCTTTAGAGGATGCGGATAACCCACTACAGCCGATTCAACTACTTCGGGGCAATGGTTAATGGCGTCTTCAATATCGGCGGTGCCAAGCCTGTGACCGGATACTTTCAGAACATCATCTACTCTCCCAATGATGCGATAATCACCATCCGCATCGCGACGACAACCATCACCGGTAAAATACATATTGGGATAAGTATCAAAATAGGTTTGCCTGCAACGTTCATGATCGCCATAAGTTGTGCGAATCATCCCCGGCCAGGGGAATTTTATACATAAGTTCCCTTCCACACCATTTCCATCTAATTCCTTACCGCCGCTATCCATTAGCACAGGCTGAATCCCCGGTAAGGGCAGCATAGCATAACTTGGTTTGGTTTCCGTAATTCCCGCAAGCGGAGATATAAGGATGCCGCCGGTCTCTGTTTGCCACCAGGTATCCACAATAGGACATTGGCATTTACCAATATGCTCGTTGTACCAAATCCAGGCCTCCTCATTGATTGGTTCACCAACACTTCCCAACACGCGCAAGGAATCGAGGCTATAAGGTTTTACAAAGTCAAGTCCCGACGCCATGAGTGAACGGATCGCAGTCGGCGCTGTATAAAAAATATTTACTTTATGTTTATCAATAACCTGCCAAAAACGGCCTGCATCGGGGTAGACAGGTATACCTTCAAACATCACAACAGTGGCCCCGGCCAATAGAGGAGCATACACTGTATATGAGTGTCCCGTAACCCAGCCTATGTCGGCAGTACACCAATACACATCACCTTCATTGTATTGAAATACATTCAAAAACGAATACCAGGCATATACCATATAACCGGCGTTGGTATGCACCACTCCCTTAGGTTTTCCGGTAGAACCGGAGGTGTAGAGTATATAAAGCATATCCTCGGCATCCATTTCTTCAGCAGCATACTCGGTGGAAACACTTTGCATTTCATCATACCAGTATATATCTCTACCGGGTTTCATATCAATAGGAGTGCCGGTGCGTTTCAGAACAATTACTTTCTTTACACTGGGAGAATTTACCAATGCATCATCTACTATTTTTTTTAACTCTACAGTCTTCGCTCCTCGGAAAAGTCCATCGCTGGTAATTACTAATTCGCAATTAGAATCATTTATTCTATCGGAAAGCGATTGAACGGAAAAGCCTGCAAATACAACAGAATGTATAGCTCCCACTCTGGCACAGGCCAGCATAGCGACAGCCGCTTCGGGCACCATAGGCATATAAATGCAAACCCTGTCCCCCTTCTTAATGCCTTGTTTTTTCAATACATTCGAAAATCGGCATACCTGTTCGTGCAGTTGCTTATAGGTAAGACTAATACTTTTTTCTGCCGGATCATTGGGTTCCCATATAATAGCTACCTGCTCGCCCTTATTCTCTAAATGGCGGTCAATGCAATTCTCGGTAATATTCAGTTTAGCGCCGTTAAACCATTTCACATTGGGCTCTTTGAAGTTCCAGTCCAGAACCTTATCCCACTTCTTCTTCCAGGTAAAATTTTCCGCAATTTCTGCCCAGAAATCCTCGGGTTGTTCAACACTATATTTATACTCTTCCAGGTATTGTTCAAAGGTATTTATGCGGGCACTCATGCTTTGGCCAATGGTTTCATTCTACAATATTACTAATTATTCATTTTCCGTTCAGAACAATTCATCGGCTACATACCCTATGGATGCCACCGAAACACTTTCAACAGGAATTGCATTAAGTGCATGAATACAGGCTTCCATAGTGGCCCCGGTAGTAATAATATCATCTACAATAAGGACGTGTTTACCTTGTAATTGTTCTTTTTGCTCCACAGCAAAAACATCCTTCACATTCTCCCAGCGCGAAAAGCGAGATTTATTGGTCTGTGTCTCCGTATCCTTGAGTCTTATCAGGCCATCGGGCAGAACGGGAACATGCATAACTTGGGAGAGGCCTTCGGCAAAACAGGCGCTTTGGTTATAGCCTCTGAGTTTTAATTTTTTAGGGTGAAGTGGGACGGGGATGATGTAATCCAGTTCAGAAAAGGGTGAGATATTCTTCAGTACTGAGCCATACCATTTGCCAAAGCAAACGCCCAATTCTTTTTTGCCTTTATACTTTATCTCATGTACCAAATCTTGCACCATACCGCCTTTGGCATAAAAGCAATAAGCTGCAGCCGCTTTTATTTCAGCCCTGCCATAAAAGGCTTTAGCCAGCAGATTTTCGGGGTGATTATGATAATCGGTCTTGGGTAGCTTGTAAAGACAAGAGGTACAAATAAATTCCTCCTTCACTGCAAGGCCTTCGCCGCAGATAATACATACCTCCGGGTAAAAGAGGCTGATGAAATCTTTGAAAAAACCAAGCATGGTTTTATTTTTTATACTTATAACTTCCCCCTCAAACTCTCAGCCGTATAGCTTTCCTTGCATTTCAGAATATCTTCGGGCACACCTTGGAATACCAAGTTACCACCTTTATCTCCCCCTTCGGGGCCAAGGTCAATGAGCCAATCGGCGCATTTAAGTACATCGGGGTGGTGTTCTATTACTACGAGTGTGTGACCTCTATCCACCAAAAGTGAAAAGGCTTTAAGCAGTTTTGCTATATCATGAAAATGCAGGCCGGTAGTAGGTTCATCAAAAATAAAAAGCGTCTGTTTTTGTTCTGCACCTTTGCGTAAAAAGGAGGCCAGCTTGATACGTTGCGCCTCTCCCCCACTCAAGGTTCCGGAAGATTGCCCCAAGTGAACATAGCCCATTCCTACGTCCTGCAAGGGCCGAATACTATCCACTAACCTTTTATGTAGCGTATCTTTTTCTCCTCCGGCAAAAAACTCAATCGCTTCCGAGACTGTAAGATTTAATATGTCTGAGATATTTTTTCCTCTGTATTCTACTTCCAAAACATCTTGTTTGTAGCGCTTGCCATTGCATACATCACACTCCAAATGCACATCTGCCATAAATTGCATCTCAATGGTAATTTGCCCTTCTCCTTCGCATACATCGCATCTTCCTCCAGGAACATTGAATGAAAAATGAGAAGATTTATAACCCCTTAGTTTCGATAATTTTTGTTCGGCAAACAAAGTGCGTATATCATCAAATGCTTTTATATAGGTAACCGGATTTGAACGTGAAGACCTGCCAATTGGGCTCTGGTCAACCATTTCCACTCCGGTAATAAGACCCATGCTACCAGATAATTTTTCAAAAGCGCCTATCTTTTCCCCGGTAAACTCACCAATCTGCCGGCGCATGGCAGGGTATAAAATTCCTTTCACCAAAGACGATTTACCTGAACCGGAAACCCCGCTCACGGCAGTAAATGCACCGACAGGAAATTTTACATCAATACCTTTCAGATTATTACTTCGGGCTTTATGTACTTCAATAAAATTCATAGCCTTACGCCTTCTCTTAGGCAGTTCTATTTTATCTTTCCCGGTAAGGTAGCGGGAAGTAAGGCTGTCTTTATTGTTTTCTAACTCGTCAATCGTACCGTGAAATACTACTTCTCCTCCATTAACCCCTGCCAAAGGGCCTATATCCACTATATTATCCGCGGCTCGCATTATCTCTTCGTCATGCTCCACAATAACAAGTGTGTTGCCCATATCACGCAGTGATTTCAATACTTTTATAAGTCGTTGTGTGTCCCTGTGATGCAAGCCTATGCTGGGTTCATCCAATATATATAACGAACCGACCAATGCACTTCCCAATGAATTGGCAATATTCAGACGTTGCGATTCACCACCCGAAAGTGTGTTAGAAGGACGATTCAAGACCAGATAGCCCAATCCTACATCGCCCATAAATTGCAGACGGCTGGTAATTTCCAATAATAATCTTCGTGCGACAGAACGTTGGTTGGCATCTAACTTTTCAGGCAGTTCTTTAAAAAACAAGTAGCAATCGCTGACAGGCATCAGCACAATATCGAATATGGACTTCCCTCCTATCTTCACATAACTGGCATCTTTGCGTAGGCGTGTGCCTTTGCATTCGGGACAAAGTGTTTTTCCGCGATAGCGTGAAAGCATTACCCTGTATTGTATCTTATAGCTTTCCTGTTCCAAATGCAAAAAGAACTTATGCAACCCGTCAAAGTATTTAGTGCCATCCCAAAGCATGGCCTTTTCTTTTTCGGTCAAGTCACAATAGCTTCTATGTATTGGGAAGTTGCATTTGCGGGCATTCAAAATAACCTGATCTTTCCACCAACTCATTTTCTCGCCCTTCCAGCAGGCAATGGTATCTTCATATAAAGAAAGGCTTTTATCCGGCACCACCAAATCTTCATCAATATCTATTACACTTCCGAAGCCGTCGCAGCGCTTGCAGGCTCCAACCGGATTATTAAAACTGAAAAAGTGAACCGATGGTTCTTCAAACTTTATTCCGTCTGCTTCAAATCGGTCAGAGAATTTTTTGTGCGATTTCTTTTTGCCATCCACCGCCGAAACTTCACAAATACTGTCGCCTTCATAAAAGGCTGTCTGCACCGAATCAGCTACACGCATCTTCAGGTCTTCTTCCTCTTCTTGCCCTATTTCCACCCTGTCAATGAGGATCTTCAACTCTTCGGGAACAATATTCTTCTTTTCCAAAACATCCGCCACCTGCAATATATCATCCCCTATCACTATACGCGAAAAGCCTTGCTGGAGGAGAAGATTCAGCTGTTCATTGGGTGATCTTCCATCCTTTAAGGTAAAGGGAGCCAATATCATGGCTCTTGCGCCTTTCTTTAAAGAAAAGATATAGTTCACCACATCGGTAACGGTCTCACGCTTTACTTGTTTTCCTGAGACGGGTGAGTAAGTAATTCCAATGCGTGCATAAAGCAATTTCAAATAATCATATACTTCTGATGACGTACCAACGGTAGATCGTGACGTACGGGTAACCACCTTCTGTTCTATAGCAATAGCAGGAGATATCCCGCTTATGTAATCCACATCAGGCTTATTGATTTTACCCAAAAACTGCCGGGCATACGCTGATAGCGATTCCACATACCTGCGTTGTCCTTCCGCATAAAGCGTATCGAAAGCCAGGGAGGATTTTCCCGAACCCGAAACGCCGGTAATAACAGTAAGCTTATTACGGGGAATAGATAAGTCAATATTCTTAAGGTTGTGCATGCGTGCACCCTTAATCACAATCAACTTTTTTGAATCTATTTTTTCTTTGGGTTCAGCAGTCTTCATTATTTTTCGAGGGCTGCAAAGATAGGTTATAATGCGCTATTAAATATAAGTATATAGGTGTAATTATATTATTTTGAAGTTATAGCTTGCCACAAGAATATCTATTTATACAGACATTCTTGAATTCTTATTTGGCTTCAGTGGATTTAACGGTTTTTTTCCCTAAACGTATAATTAGTTTCGAAAATAATAAATAAGAATTTGCCGTCCCATACTCTCCCTGATAATAGCTAAAGGTAGAGCCATAATAACCTAACCCCACAAAATCATTTTCACCGTTGCCAACAGATTGCAATTCGTACGACCACATTGCACCCACAGACATTGAAAGCACATTAGTGAGGGGTATATTTAGTGCTATATTTATAGTTACTCCCCAATTGCTTTTGTATACATTAGCCACATTTGTAAAGTTTTCTGCTTCATAAACAGTAATCTGATTTTGATAAATACCAATTTCTTTTAATGATCCATTCTCACTTCCATTTGTAAGAATTTCATAATTAAAACCAGCTCCTACTTCCAGTCCTAACTTTCCGGGTTGGGATGTAATATATTTGAATAAAAGAGGTACTTCTAAATTTGAAAAAGAATAATCTGTATAACCCTCCATTTGTAAATTTCCAGCAAAAGGGGCATCGAATGAATAATTATTAGCAAAACTTATATACTGTGGAGCAATAAACATACCTATATGGTTATTGAACATATAGCCAATTTCAATACTCCCATTAAACTTAAAAGGACTTAACGGGCCCCCTCCCATGGGATTAACAGGTTGTTCCTGTTTTAGTGCAACCGATCCAAATTGCAATCCCAAATAAGGCGCCACATAAAAGCCCTTGCGTGTTGTAATATCTATTTTTTTATCGACTGTATATACTGGATTATTAAGGTTTTTACTTATACTGCATTTTATGGGGAGGTGCAATCTTACGTTTGCAGAGGTTCCCTTTTCAATACCTGGGTTCCACTGGGGCATACCCCTTACCACTTCTACCGCCGCAGTATCTAAATCAGGACTAATACCTTTATCTACTTTAACATCTTTAACCATGCCGGTCTGGGAAACAATAAACGAAAGATATACCGTACCTTGTACATTATTTTCAAGTGCCGATTCAGGATAATGCAAATGTAAGCCCATATAATCTTGCAAATTACCAGGGAAAACAGGCATCTTATCTACAACATTGTAGATAGTTGTATCATTCACTATAGTATTCTGAGCAACAAGAATCCTGCCAAAAATCATCAGAAAAAATAAAAGGCAAGGAAATATTTTTTTCATGCGATAGGTTCAATAACCTTTAATATTGTACATATATATATGATTCTATTTCTTCTTCCAAATATATAATAGTCCTAAAATAATAATTAAACATAAACAAACAGGCCCCTGAAGAAATCCAAGTGCCTGTTTTATAAATGCGATTATTATTGCTGTGATTATCTCCTATTTCCAAATATCCTTAATAGGGCAAGGAAAAGGTTTACAAAATCCAGATAAATGCTGAGCGCAGCCGAAATAGCAAGCTTTCCGGTAGTTGACCCGTCTTCATTTATTTGTGCTCCAATCCTCTTTATTTTTTGCACATCATATGCGGTGAGGCCGGTAAATACAGCCACACACAAGAAGCTGATCATATAGCTGAAGGAGGAACTGTGCATAAATACGTTTACAATAGATGCAATTATGATACCTATCAGCAACATAAACATAAGAGAACCGAATTTGGTAAGGTCAGTTGAAGTGGTATATCCCACTACTGCCATTACGCCAAACATGCCGGCGGCAATTAAAAACACCGTAAAAATGGAGCTCATGGTATAGGCCAGAAAAATAAAGCTAAGACTCATACCCATAAGGGCTGAAAAAAGAAAAAATACACCAACCATAGCAGAATAGGAGAGTTTGTTTATGCCCGCGCCCATTAATAGAACTAAGCCAAGCGGAGCAAACATAACAACCCAACCTAAGGCACTCATACTGGTTCCTGTTGCTGTTTGTGTAAGCAGTGAACCAATAAGACTTGGGGTAGCAGCAAAAATATACGATGTTAATCCGGTAATTAAAAGTCCGGCAAACATCCAGGAGAATACTCTCGCTGTAAATGTTTTAGACATTACTTCAGAACTTACCGTCTGAATTTCCACCGGTTCCTGAAAATTAAAATTTTGATTATCCATATTGTTAATTAAGGTTTTGTTTCTTAGTGCAAAGATACATAAATAGCATCTAATGAAGTGTTAAAATACTATAAATTGACTGGCATCTTTATCACCTACTTTCTTTAAAAAGACGGGCATTAATAAAAAATACCTTTAATTTGTGCCTCTTATAAGGTACCAAGGCATATATGAAACAGAGTATTCTACTTTTATTAATAGCTTCCACTCTGTTTTACAGTTGTAAAAGCCATAAGGATGTTACCAAAGTTTCAATGAAAGATGAGCCCAAACAAGTTATTGTCGCAAATCCTTCCGGGAAACCGATCCAAAAAATTGACTTGCCGGTTTTCATTCCCATATTAGAGCTTCAAAAGCAAATAATTCAAATACTTTTTGATCCGGGACATGGTAAATATTATGTCTGCAACGGTCAGACCAATTGTGACAAGAAATTCAAGGATTTATACCTGGAGAACCCCATACTTAGTGTTGATGGTGACCTTATATCTATACGGATGCACCTGGCGGGCAATACCCATTTCCTTTTCTTAAGCCCGGGAATATCGGAAGATATTACTATTACTGCCGTTCCGGAAGTACAAAACGATACCCTTTATTTCCGGCATGTAAAACTGGAACAATCATCAGGTGATTTATTGCTCAGCTTAACTTCGGCCCTGTTTGAAAAGGATATTGAAGAAAAAATACAAGAAAATGCCTGGTATTCATTCCGGCCCAGTTTAGATGCTATAACAAACCAAGCTAAAAAACAATTTCCGGTTAAATACGGAGGAGCCGTATTGTTGCTCAACCTGAGTAAAATTTCCCTTAAAAAGGTAAGTATTGAATCTTCCCCTGACCAGGGCATTATGGCTGAATTTTCCGCCGACCTGGAAGAAGAAGACAGCTCGTTTGCCAGATAAAGGATTGAAGATAGACTCCTATGTATCTTGGCTTGGTATCGTATTATTCCCCACTTTAAGTTATTGTTAGAATTATGTTGCTATTTTTGTACACTTTAATACGGGATTAAATCAATTTGTTTATGAATTATCAGTCAGATGTTGAAGCTGTTGATGCGTTTGGAGCTAAGTATAAAGAACTTAGCAAGGAGATAGGTAAAGTAATTATAGGCCAGGAAAAAATATTGGAAGATGTCCTTATATCCATATTCGGAAGAGGCCATTGTTTGCTGATAGGTGTTCCCGGTCTTGCCAAAACGCTGTTGGTGAATACCATTTCTCAAACGCTGGGCTTGGCTTATAACCGTATTCAGTTTACGCCGGATTTAATGCCTTCGGATATTTTAGGTACCGATATTCTGGATGAAAATCGCAGCTTCCGCTTTATTAAAGGCCCTTTGTTTGCAAATATAATTCTGGCTGATGAAATAAACCGTACACCTCCCAAAACACAATCGGCCTTGCTGGAAGCCATGCAGGAAAGAGCCGTTACCGTAGGCGGAAAACGTTATGAAATTGGTAATCCCTTCTTTGTACTTGCCACGCAAAATCCCATTGAACAGGAAGGAACCTACCCTCTTCCCGAAGCCCAATTAGACAGGTTTATGTTCAACATTTGGGTAGATTATCCGACTTACGCGGAAGAACTGCAAATTGTAAAAAGCACCACTTTTGATAAGGATATCACCTTGAATAAAATACTGAATGCCGATGAAATATTGTATTTCCAGAAGTTGGTTCGAAAAATACCTATAGCCGATAACGTATTGGAATTTGCCGTAAAACTGGTTGCTAAAACCAGACCCGACGATCCACTGGCTACTCCACTAGCCAAGGAATATATAGTTTGGGGAGCTGGTCCCAGAGCTTCACAGTTTTTGGTTATAGGAGCCAAATGCCATGCAGCCCTGCACGGCAAATACTCTCCCGACATAGAAGATGTGAAAGCCATTGCAGTACCCGTTCTTCGCCACCGTATTGTACGAAACTATAAGGCCGAAGCAGAAGGAGTTTCCACCGATGAAATTGTAAAACGGCTGCTAAATAATTAGAAATTACGAATTACGAATCTTAGTATTATTAATTCGTAATTCCTAATTCTTAATTCCTAATTAAATGAAGAAAGCCATAGTATCTGTAATAAACGATTTGGTGACCGACCAGCGTGTTAACAGAACATGCCTTACACTTACCGAATGCGGCTATGAGGTTTTGTTAGTTGGCAGAGTTCTTAAAAGCAGTATTCCCATTCCGGTTCGCCCCTACTCCTGCCATAGAATGAAATTACTTTTTAGCAAAGGGGTTCCGTTTTATATCGAATTTCAATTACGACTTTTTTTCTTCCTCTTATTTCATAAAGCGGATCTTCTCTTCTCCAATGATTTAGATACTTTATTGCCTAATTATATCGTATCAAAAATAAAGGGTGCAACACTTATCTATGACAGCCATGAATACTTTACCGGCGTACCTGAACTGGCCGAAACGCCTATGAAAAGAAAAGCCTGGAAGAGCCTGGAAAAGCTATTGATACCGCGATTAAAATTCATGTTTACCGTAAACGATTCCATAGCTAAACTATATAAAGATGAATTTGGACCCGATGTAAAAGTAATGCGCAACGTACCCGTAAAAAGAGTGTTGCCCTCAAAAGCATCACGTCAATCCCTGGGCTTACCACCGGATGTAAACATTATACTGTTGCAGGGGGCAGGAATTAATATTAATCGGGGCGCCGAAGAAGCTATTCAAGCTATGGTGTACCTTGACAACTGCCTGCTATTAATTATTGGCGGAGGCGATGCCGTTGAGAGTTTAAAGAAATTGACAGAAGAATTAAAGCTTTCGGAAAAAGTACGGTTTATAGCTAAACTTCCTTTCGAAGAACTGATGCAATATACCATTCATGCAGATATTGGACTTAGCATAGATAAAGATACCAATATCAATTACAGGTATAGTTTGCCGAATAAATTATTCGATTACATACAGGCGGAGGTTCCGGTTCTTGCATCACCGCTGGTGGAGGTGAAAAGAATTATTGATGAATACCGAGTTGGAGTTTGTATAGAATCGCATAACCCGGAAGAAATAGCCTCGAAAATAAAGTATATGCTATCGGATAAAGACAGGTGGCGCCAATGGAAAGCTAATGCTGTCATTGCAAAAGAAGTGCTTTGCTGGGAAAATGAAAAGAAGAATTTGACGGTACTTTTAAAAAATTAAGGCAGACTTTTTCAATATTCTCACCTTCCTGGTATTTTAGAAAATATGTTATTTTTACAACTATGAATTTAGAAGGTGCCTCCCAATTTATTTTACAGAAACTGGAAAATGAATTACCCAAAAATCTGGCATACCATAACCTTGCACATACGAAAGAGGTTCATGAAGCCGCCATGCGCATAGGGAAAGAAGAAAACATTACAGAAAAGGAAATGGAACTCTTGCGCATAGCTGCGCTCTATCATGATTCGGGCTGGATATATAACGGCGTAGGGCATGAAGCAATATCCTGCGAAATAGTCCGAAAACACCTCCCTGATTATGGCTTCAACACGGATCAAATTGAAAGCATTTGCACTATAATAATGGCAACAAAACTGCCTTATACACCGGAAAACATTTTGCAAAAAATTATTATGGACGCCGACCTCGATTACCTGGGTACTGATACTTTTTTCCCCAGGGCTGAATCTTTGCGACAAGAGCTCGTTTCATTAGGCAAGCTTGCGGAAGGGGCAGATTGGAATAAACTTCAGGTTCCCTTTATTGAAAACCATCACTATTTCACGGCTTCATCTATTAAAAACAGAGAACCTAAAAAAAATGAAAACCTCGAGCTACTAAGAAAATCAATACGTACATAATCTAAAAGCAGACTTCAATTACTTATCTAAAACAAAACATTATTACCCGTTGTTATGATGCTTACACCAATGGAAAAGGAAAATATTGTCTTCCTGGATATTGAAACCGTTCCGCAATATGCCGGTTTCAGTGATGTTCCTGAACCGCTCCAACATCTCTGGGAAGAAAAAAATACCAGGCAAAAACTACTAAAAGAAAATGAAACTATAGCGGAGTCCTTTAGCCGGGGAGGACTTTATGCGGAATTCGGCAAAATAATTTGCATAGTTATAGGGTTTATTCAAAAGGATAAACTATACATTAAAAGTTTTGCCGGCGATAATGAAATAGATTTACTAAAGGCATTCGCCCATTTTCTGGAAAATCACAAACCCTTTGGAAACCGCCCTGTGCAGCTATGTGCGCATAACGGTAAAGAATTCGACTATCCCTATATTGCCCGAAGAATGATTATTAACAGGCTTAAAATTCCGGCACTCCTGGATAATTCTGGAAAAAACCCTGGGAGGTTCAATTAATTGACACATTGGAATTATGGAAGTTCGGAGATTATAAGGCTTTCACCTCCCTTAACCTGATGGCCTATATATTGGGACTTCCGAGTCCCAAGCAGGATATGGATGGCAGTATGGTGGGAACATATTACTGGCAGAAAAAAGAACTCGATAAAATTGTACGTTATTGCTGCAGTGATGTGGTAACGCTGACCAATGTCTTTCTTCGCATAAAAGGAGATATTACTATTAACGAAGAAAATGTTATTTTTGAACCATAATGATTGAAGTAAAAGATATTCGGAAAAGCTACGGAGACACCCAAGCTGTAAAAGGAATAAGTTTTTCTATAAATGATGGTGAATGCTATGGCTTGTTAGGCCCAAACGGGGCAGGCAAAAGCACCACCATCAATATGTTGAGCACCT
>Ga0302185_10000632_pt1 | contig 26744 bp, 23 predicted proteins | sample II_Bog_E1_1_FD_200231 | JGI IMG/M metagenome (GOLD analysis project Ga0302185, IMG submission 200231) | Peat permafrost microbial communities from Stordalen Mire near Abisko, Sweden - II_Bog_E1_2 | ecosystem: Environmental > Terrestrial > Soil > Wetlands > Peat | place: Sweden: Abisko... | reverse complement strand
CGCAAAAAACCTACATTGTTTACGCCGTCTTCCAGCGCTGTTTTAGCGCCGCGCCATATTCGGTTGCCTTTATAATCGATACCGATGAAATTTTTATCCGGGAATAATCGTGCCAGGTTAACCGAATACTCGCCTTTCCCGCAAGCCAATTCCAAAACAAGCGGGTTGCTGTTTTTAAAAAAACCGGTGCTCCATTGACCTTTAAACGGCTTCCCCGCATCCAGTTGTAATACATTGCTGAAAGTTTCTACCTCGGCAAACCGTCTTAATTTATCTTTTCCCAATTCAAAAAAATGAAGCGCAAAAATAGGATTTTATGGGCGGCTGAAGCTGCACCTTTGTGAAATTTGAATTCGCTATCTTTATCTGTTAAAATGCCGCCAATGAAACGCCTCGCTATTATCATTCTTTCCATTAATATTTTATCAGCGCCCGCCGTTATAGCCTACGGCGGCGCAGGAAAAAAAATAAACAGGACAAGCAACCCCCTATCAAAAGATCTTCCGCGCATCGCCATTTGCGGCCTCGGCATCGAATCGAGCACCTTTTCACCGGCCCTAACGGAAGAACCTGCGTTCCATGCAAAATATAACGAGGATGTTTTTTTAACCTACCCATTTCTTTCCATCGATTCACCGCTTCGTCACCGGGTAACCTGGATACCCACCCTTGTCGGCCACGCGTTGCCGGGCGGGACTGTAACCCGTGAAGCCTATGAGTCGCTGGTAAAACAAACGCTGGATATGCTGCAAAAGAATTTGCCTTACGATGGTTTGTATTTCGATATCCACGGGGCGATGAGCGTAGCGGGACTTGACGACCCTGAAGGTGATTTTATTCAGCGGATACGAAAAGTGATCGGTACCAAAACCATCATTTCCACCTCGATGGACCTCCACGGAAATGTTTCCTGGCGATTAGCTGAAAACACTGACCTGATCACCTGCTACCGCCTGGCGCCGCATGAAGATGCCATGGCGACCAAAAAGCGCGCCGTAGAAAACCTAATCGACCGGATAGAAAGCGGCAAAGGCAAGCCGCTTTATAAAGCGTATGTTAAAGTACCCATATTACTCCCCGGCGAAAAAACCAGCACCCGCATTGAGCCGGCGAAAAGCGTTTATGCGGCAGTGGCGCCCGCTTCTCTACAGCCGGGCGTGGTCGACGCCGCCATTTGGGTAGGATATGCCTGGGCCGACGAGCCGCGCAACCATGCCGTGGTAATGGTTACGGGCGACGACAAAGAAATGGTTACCAAAACAGCAGAAGCCCTTGCCCGTGGCTTTTGGGATGCGCGGGCGGGCTTCGCCTTTGTATCGCCGACCGGCACACTTGCCGAATGCCTCGATAAAGCCATCGCCAGTAGCAAACACCCATTTTTCATCAGCGATTCCGGCGACAACCCCACTGCTGGCGGCGCAGGCGATGTTACCTGGAGCATACAGGAAATACTGAAGCGGCCCGAATTTCAATCTGCCAGCGGCCCCTCGCTCATCTACGCCTCTATTCCCGGCCCCGAGTTGGTGGCCAAAGCCGAAGCTGCGGGCGTAGGCAACGTGGTAGATGGTTATGCGGGCGCAAAAGTTGACGCCCGTTACGCTCCGCCGGTCCATATAAAAGGTGTGGTGGAGTCGATTTTTAAAGGCGACGTAGATGCCGAGGTAGAAGTTTCGATAAAAGTAGGCAGCGTGCATATCATTGTCACACAAAAACGGAAACCCTATCACCACGAACATGATTTTACCAATCTCGGGCTAAACCCACGCAAAACGGATATTGTGGTGGTAAAAATTGGCTACCTGGAGCCCGAATTATACAATATGCGGGCCGACTGGATCATGGCCATCACCCCCGGCGGTGTTGACCAGGGTATCGAAAGGTTGCCGTATCATCGCATCGAACGGCCCATGTTCCCGTTCGATAAGGATATGGCGGACCCTGACCTTTCGGCTAAGCTGGTGCCGACGTCGGATAAATTGTGATAGCTTCAAACCCCTCGTAGAGGCGCGATGCATCGCGTCTCCACCTGTTCCGGAAAGAAACGCGTTTTTGTTCAATCGGCGCAGGGTTTTGATCTTGTCTTACAAATACGCAATATTTTGTGCGGTTACCCCTTTTTCCGCCTTTAACATTATCTTTATAAAAAGTTAACTTGGATCGATTGTTAAATATCATGAAAAAGCTATTTCTGATCTGCTGCTTATTCCTGGTCGCCAATCATGCTTTTTCGCAATTGACATACCAGTTAAGTTATCCCGATTCGTCTAAAAAACTCCTCTACATCAAAATAATTTTTAAAAGACCTTCTGCCGATCCTTTCCGCTTTATTATGCCACGGTTTATCCCGGGCAATTATGAAGGAAAAAATTATGAGCGTTATATCAGCGGCCTGGACGCAGTGGCGACAGACAGTTCCGTAGTAACGCTGCGCGAAGACCTGAATGGGCCGCGTTGGTACTCCAACCGGAAAAACAAAAAGCCGGTGGCCTTTATCCGTTATATCGTTGACATTGACCGGATGGAAAAAGAAGAGCCGACGAGCACGGATGCATCGGTGATCAGGCCGGGGTATGCCGGGTTGCTCAATTATTCCATTTTTGGTTTTATCCAGGGGTACGAAACCGAGCCCTTGACCTTTAAGGTATCGACGTTTAGCGACTGGCCGATTTTTTCAACCCTATTGCCGCAAGCGGTCCCGGAAATGGGCAACTGCCAGGTTAATTGCAGCAGCTATTACCAATTGGCTGATGGTCAAACCCTGATGGGGCCGATGCTGCGGGTAAAACAATACAAAGGCCTGGTGCCTGTCTTCATCGCCGATTATTCCGAAGGCGCACCCGATTACCTGGACGATATTGGCTGGGAGGCGGTAACCAGCTTATCGATTTTAAACGGCTATTTTAAAACTGTCCCGTTTGCGAATTATACAGTGGTGAAACAGCATGTTAAACCCCAGCCCGGCAGGGAAGAGGACGTCAACGCTATGGAGCACCTGAACAGTTGCACGCTGCCATCCGATCTGCGCGACATACATTCCACCCCGATGGATAGCGCCCAGCGGTTTACCGAAATATTCGGTATACTGCACCACATGGGGCATGCTTATATTCCCCTAAGATGTTATGGCGATGCGTACAAACCCTATGTAATGGAGTTCCCGGCATTTATCAAAACCATATGGTTTAACGAAGGCTTTATCTGGTTTTTATGCGGCGACGCCATGAAAGATAAAAACTGGATCGGCTTTTATCAAAGCGATATGCAGTATGAGCCGCTCGAGCTAAAAAACCTGGGCTTATTTGAGCTGTCGCGGCTGGCTTCGCTGCAGTACGGCGATGACTTCCGCATCGGCGTTGCCATTGCCTCAAGGGGCGCCAATATGGCGTCCGAGATCAACACTTATTTGCAGGATAAAACCGGCGGACAAAAGTCAATGAAGGATGTTTTTAAATACCTGTACCAATGGGCGCAAACCGAAAAACGGCCCTTTACAGTAGAAGAGTTTCCATCGCTGCTGAACCAGGCCACCGGCGTTGACGTGTCGGCTATCTATGAGAAATGGCAATTGCCCTTAACCGATGCCGTATTTGCCGGCGACAAAAAATAGTGTTTTATTTCTTACCGGCAGTTTAAGCGTCCACACTTGAACGGGCGACAGAATTCATTTTTAAGAAATTTTGACATTGAAAAACTGCAAAAATTTCAGCTGAAACGAACTTTTTGCAGTTTTTTCCTGATTGGCATCACACTTGAATTAACGATTGTGAACGCGAAGTTCAAAACAAGTTTAATTAATTAATATTAGTTCAAATCACTAAATTTATTTAAGGAGGAAAACCGATGACATTGGTTAAATTTAACCCCGAAAAAAAGAACAATGCATTAATGCCGGGCTTTAATGACATTTTCGAAACTTTCTTTAACGATTCATTCCTGAGCGACCGAATGGTAACTCGTGTACCGGCCGCCAACATCAGCGAAACCATCGATCATTTCCACATTGAACTGGCTGCACCCGGACTAAAAAAAGAAGATTTTAAATTGCAGCTGGACCGCAACCTATTGAGCATTGCTGTTGAACAGCACAACGAAAACACCGAAAACCAAAAGACTTACAACAAGCGCGAATACAGCTACAGCTCATTCGTGCGCTCATTTACGCTGCCTGAAAGCGCTGATGAGGCTAAAATAGATGCTGAATATACCGACGGGGTACTAAAGGTAAGCATTGCCAAAAAAGAAGAGGCAAAAACCGTTAGCAGGCAAATTGCAGTTAAATAAAGGTTGATTTTTTAAATAGTCATGACCGGGCTCCCGTTTCCGGGAGCCCCTTTTTGTAAAAATGGTCTGTAGTCATGGAAAATCAGTTTCATATCCTGCTGAGTTTGAAAACGCCCAAAGGTTTTGAAAACTACGGTCAATATGATTTAGGTAGCGACCGGGAATTTGCTTCATCGTTATTTGATGATTTGAAAGGCGGTGTGCCCGCGGACGATGCATCGTGTTTACATATGGATTTTATGGAAACCGTAGGCGAACTACCGGTTTGCATTAAGAGCATTTGCTGCACAATTGACGAGTTGGCATGTAACTGTAAGGTTATTGCTAAAGAAATGTTTAGGACATATTATTTAAAGGAAGCTTAGCGTTTTCCAGGAAGGCTTTTCGGCAGCTATATCAATAAATATTTTATACGCTTAGTTGGTAGTTAATTCCTGATTTATTTGGGATGATTGGTTGATTGAACGGGCGAGGGCAATGCAACCCTGCCCGTTTTGCTCGAATGTAAGAATGCTGATGAAATGTTAACCTTTTGTAAGCTACCAAATCTTCACCCTTTTATCCGGATCAACCCACATTTTGTCACCTTTTTTGATATGGAACGCCGCATAAAATTCGGGCACATCGGTAAGCGGCACATTTACCCTTAAAAATGCCGGTGCGTGTACATCTGTCAATATTTGGTTGGCCAAAACCTCGTCGCGCTGGTGTCCCAGCCAGCTTAGGGCATAGCCTAAAAAGAAACGCTGCATCGGGGTAAAACCGTTTATCTTTTTGCCTTCCTTATATTGTTGGGTCTTTTTAAAGGCGTCAATACCGAGCACAATTCCGCCCAGGTCGGCAATGTTTTCGCCTAAGGTTGCGCGGCCGTTAATATGCAGGCTGTCCAATACCACATAGCCGTTAAACTGGTCGACCAGCATTTGGGCGCGCCGGGTAAATTTCACGGAGTCTTCCGGTGTCCACCATGCTTTTAAATTGCCGTGTGCATCGTATTGGCGGCCTTCATCGTCAAAGCCATGGGTAATTTCGTGGCCGATGACCGATGCCGCAACATAACCGTATGCCATCGCATCGTCCACGTCTTCGTCCTTTATGCCCGGGATCAGCAATTGCGCGGCCGGCAAGGTGATCTCATTGTTCGACGGGCTGTAATTGGCGTTATACGTTTGCGGTGTCATGTTCCATTCCAGGTGGTTAACCGGCTTGCCCAGTTTGTTCACATTAAAAAGGTATGCCCAGTGCCTGGCCTGCATCACATTACCCGCGTATGATTCGCGGCCGATCGTCAGGGCCGAAAAATCTTTCCATTGGTCAGGATAGCCTACTTTAGGATGAATGGCATTCAGTTTAGCCAAAGCCTTCTCTTTGGTTTGCGCGCTCATCCAGTCCAGTTTCATAATATGTTCGCGGTAAGCTTGTCGGATCGCTTCCACCTCTGCCACATAGCGCTCTTTTGCCTTTTCCGGGAAATATTCTTTCACAAATAATTGGCCCAATAGCTCGCCCATCAGCCCGTTCTCCGTATCCAGTACTCTTTTCCAGCGTGGCAGCTGCTCTTTCTGGCCGCGTAGTACTTTACCCGAAAACCGGAAGCTTTCGTCAGCCAGGGCATCATTTAAATAAGGCGCGTAGGAGGTGAGCAGCTTCAGCCGCAAATAAGCTTTCCAATCGTCCAGGCCAAATTTGCTTAGCGCGCGGTCAACAGCCCGGTAATATTCAGGCTGGCCGACAATGACAGAATCTACCGGTTTTAATTCCAGCGACCGAAACAGGCTATTCCAGTCAATATTCGGGGTTAACTGGTTGAGCTGGGCAATGGTTATTTTATTATAGTTTTTGTACGGATCGCGCAGGGCTTCCAGCTTGCGGCTGCTGTCAGCCAGGAATTTTTCAATATCGAAAGCTGCCTTCGCACCTGCCGCCGACTGTGCATCATCCCAACCCGATAAATGCAGCATAGTGGGCAGGTATTTATCACTATAATCGTTACGGATGCGGGTGGTACGGGCATCTGTCTTAAAATAGTAGTCACGATTTGGCAGCCCCAGACCGGTTTGGCCCAGCTGAACCATCATTTTGGCGCTGTTTTTATCGTCCTGCCCAACTCGCATGCCCAATATATTGCGGCTGCCGGTCGTGGTTAATACCGCAGCGGCATTTAAAATATCGCTTGCATTTTTTGCAGCTTCGATCAGCGCCAACTGTCCCTTTAGCGGCGAAACACCGCCTCTTTCAATGTCAACTGTGTCCAGCCCGGTATAATAAAAATCGCCGATCTTTTGTGTCGCCGAGCCTTTTGGCGCATTGGCGTTCAATGCATCCTCGTTTATTTTCCTTAAGCGTTCGCGTATTTCCTCCGTTACTTCATTGCCAATCCCCCAGCTGGAATACGCGGGCGGAATAGGGTTGTTTTTCAGCCAGGTACCGTTGGCGTACAGGAAGAAATCGGCGCCTGGGCTTACGGTTGGGTCGATGTTTTTGTAGATGGGGTCATTCGGCTTGTCCTCCCATGTTTTTGCCTGATAGGCGCACAGGGCAAAAGCCAATACAGCGGTAGTATAAATAGCCGGTTTTAACAGGATGTTTTTCATAGTACTAAGTTATTGAGTCTAAGAATGTCTTCAAAAGTTTTAACACAGAGAACACAAAGCGGAATACACAGAGGCCACGAAGCTTTAATAGTTTATTATTTTTTTCTCTGTGGCCCTCTGAGTCTTCTTAGCCATCTCCGTGGTTAGACTTTAATTCGCCTTTTTTAACGATACCGAACCCTCAGTTGCAGCTTCTTTCCGACTTACTGACTTTCGGACTACCCTACCAAATTTTCACCCTTTTCTCCGGGTCGAGCCACATTTTATCACCTTTTTTGATGTGAAAGGCCTCGTAAAATTCGGGCACATCCGTAAACGGCCCATTTACACGCATAAAGCCGGGCGAATGTTCATTGGTCAGCACCTGGCTCATTAAGGCTTCTTTCCTGTCCTGTCCCAGCCAGCCTAAGGCATATCCCAGGAAGAACCGCTGTATTGGTGTTAAACCATTGATCGGTTTTCCTTCCTTGTATTGTTCTGTCTTTTCGAATGCCGTTAAACCGATCACGATACCGCCCAGGTCGGCAATATTTTCGCCCAGCGTGGCTTTGCCGTTAACATGCAGGTCGTAAATGCTATAGGTATTAAACTGGTCCACCAGCATTTGTGCCCGTTGCGTAAACTTAATGGAGTCCTGCGGCAGCCACCAGCCTTTCAAATTGCCTTTGGCATCAAATTGCCGGCCCTGGTCATCAAAGCCGTGGGTCATTTCATGACCGATGGTCGATGCCGCGGCGTAGCCGTAAACCACGGCGTCATCCATATCTTCATCCTTAACCCCCGGCACCAGGAACTGGGCCGCAGGCAATACAATTTCGTTATTTGACGGATTGTAATAAGCATTATAAGTTTGTGGTGTAATGTCCCACTCCGTCCTGTCGACCGGCTTGCCCAGCTTGTTCGCATCAAAGTGATGCCAAAAGTTATTAGCGCGCATTACGTTCAGGCAATACGGTCCCTTTTCGATAGTTAACGACGAAAAGTCTTTCCAATGGTCCGGGTAGCCCACCTTAGGCATCACTTTCGACAATTTGTAATAGGCTTTCTGCTTGGTTTGTTCGCTCATCCAATCCAACTTTTCGATATGCTCTTTAAATGACGCGCGCATCGCCTCTACCATATCTACGTACCGTTGTTTGGTTTTTTCAGGGAAATACTCTTTTACAAATAATTGTCCCAGCACTTCACCCATCAAATCATTTTCATTATCGATCACGCGCTTCCAACGGGGCAGTTGTTCCTGGCTGCCGGATAGCACAGTTCCATAAAATCTGAAATTTTCCTGGTCAAAAGGCTTGCTAAGGCACGATCCGAAAGCAGTCACCAGGTTTTTAAGCAGGTAATTTTTCCAGTCGTCTATGGTATACAGGCTTAACGCTTTATTCAACGCCCTGTAATATTCCGGCTGACCGACAATTACCGTATCTACATTTTTGTAGTCCATTTCCTCGAATGTGCGTTGCCAGTCAATCGCAGGGGTGAGTTTTCTCAAGCCCGCGAGGGGCATTTTGTTGTAATTATGGTACGGGTCGCGCAGGTCTTCCAGTTTTCTTGAGCTATCCGCCAAAAACTGCTCCAGGCTGTAGGTCCGCTGCGCAGCCGCTAATGCGTCACCGCCGCTTAAACCTGCAAGTTTGTAAACGATGGGTAAATGTGTCTTTTGATAATCGGTCCTGATGGCAACGCTGTGTGCATCGGTATTAAAATAGTAGTCGCGGTTTGGCAGGCCGATGCCGCCCTGGTATAATTGCAGCAAATTTTTATCGCTGTTTTTGGCATCCTGCCCAACGCCGGCGGATATTGGCGTTTCAACGCCTATGGTTTGAAAATGCGCAAACTCATCCACCAGGCTATTGATATCCTTAACAGCTTCAAGGCGCTCAACTTCGGGTTTCAGGGGGCCCAACCCTTGTTTTTCAATACTTAGGGTGTCCATCCCGCTGTAGTAAAAATCGCCGATCTTTTGGGTATTGGTACCCTTTGTCGCATCAGCTTTTTCGGCATCAAGGTTAATTTTTTTTAGGCGGTCGCGTAATTCTTCTTCCACCACATTGCCTATTCCCCACGAGGGATAAGCTGCAGGGATCGGGTTTTTTTTGAGCCAGGCGCCATTGGCATACTTAAAAAAATCATCGCCGGGCTTAACACTGGTATCCAGGTTTCTATATACTGCATCGTTCTCCGCGTAAACTTTTGATTTATCGTTACATGAACTAAGCATCAGTGCGCAGGCGGCGCTGACCAAAATGCTCAACAAAAGAACCCTTTTTGCCATCTTATTATTTTTTATGTAGATAAATAAATACATGCTTTGTATGAAATAACAGACATGGATACATTGTTAAGTCTGTTAATACTTTGTCTAATATACCCTAAAAAAAGAATTATTAGTTGTTTTAATAGGTTGTAATATAACGCAACAAAATCGTTGCATTCCGTATTGTCCGGGTTAATTTCTTCGGGGCACATTTCCGGAGTCGGAACACGTACAGCTTTATAATATATTGATAATCAATGGCTAATAAAATTAGAAGAATGCGCTTTAATTACACTATGCCCAGCCAGGGCATAAATGTAAAACTTTAAGTTTATTTTATGAGAACCATTGCGCTTCTATTTTTTTGCCGCCCATCCGAGCGAATTTCTTTGCCAAAAGAATTGTGGCTTAAGATTTGTTAGAAAATTGGCGGCCCTGCATATAATCTGTGAAAATATAAAACATCTACCTGTGTAAAAACATTGTTTTTGAATTCTCAGACGCCCAAGCTGAGGTTTTTTGTTCTTTGTTTTGGGTTTAATCAATAGTTTAAATTAATTAGGGGAAAGGGAGCTTCCAAAAGGCTCTCTTTTTTTTGCCCATTTTTTTGGGTTTTTGTGTTGAGCGCTGCCTTCGAATCACATTCCCCTAATATTCAACCCGGCACCTTTTTACTATGCACGCATAACATTATCTTTGTTGCCAGAATCACAACCCATGCATTTTGAACTCACCGAAGAACAGGAAATGATACGCCAGGCGGCGCGCGATTTTGCACAGCATGAATTAAAGCCCGGCGTAATTGAACGCGACGAACATCAGAAATTCCCCGCCGAACAAGTAAAGAAACTTGGAGAGCTGGGTTTTTTGGGGATGATGGTCAGTCCTGACTATGGGGGCGCCGGCATGGATGCCATTTCTTACGTATTGGCGATGGAAGAATTGTCGAAGGTCGATGCTTCTACCTCGGTGGTAGTATCGGTAAACAATTCTTTGGTTTGTTTCGGGCTTGAGAAATACGGCAGCGAGGCGCAAAAACAAAAATACCTGGTGCCATTGGCTAAAGGCGAGAAAATAGGCGCGTTTTGCTTGTCTGAGCCGGAAGCCGGCTCGGATGCGACCTCGCAAAAAACCACCGCCGTTGATATGGGCGATTATTATTTGCTGAACGGCGTAAAAAACTGGATAACCAACGGCAGCTCTGCGTCAACCTATTTGGTGATGGCACAAACTGACGCGGCCAAAAAACACCACGGCATCAACACGCTGATCGTTGAGCGGGGGATGGAAGGTTTTACTGTCGGCCCGAAAGAGAATAAGCTGGGCATACGCGGTTCAGATACCCATTCGCTGATGTTCAATGATGTAAAAGTGCCAAAAGAAAACAGGATAGGCGAAGATGGGTTCGGGTTTAGGTTTGCCATGACCACTTACGGCGGCCGCATCGGTATCGCATCACAGGCTTTAGGCATAGCCTCCGGCGCTTATGAACTGGCGCTGAACTACTCCAAAGAGCGCAAAGCATTTGGCAATTCCATTTCCAAACTGCAGGCCATACAATTTAAACTGGCAGATATGGCTACTGAAATTGAATGCGCACGTTTATTATGCCTGAAGGCCGCCTGGCTTAAAGATAAAGGCCTTCCGTATGGCCAGGCCAGTGCTATGGCCAAATTGTATGCATCTGAAGCAGCGATGCGCACCACAGTTGAAGCTGTGCAGATACTCGGCGGCTATGGCTTTGTAAAAGAATACCATGTGGAGCGGCTTATGCGCGATGCCAAGATCACCCAGATTTACGAAGGCACGTCAGAAATTCAAAGAATTGTCATATCAAGGGAAGTGTTGAAATAAATTGTAGAATTTTGTAGCTTTGGGTATGTCAGATAAAGATCTTCTAGTCGTTATTTCGGAAATGCTGCGTAAACAGGACCAGCAAGCCGAGAAGTTGGATGTGCATTCAAAAATATTAAATGAGCACACTGAAATACTGAATCAACACACAGGAATACTTAATCAACATACAGGAATACTTAATCAACATACAGGAATACTGAATCAGCATACGGGAATATTAAAGGAAACAAATAGCACCCTAAAACAATTTGTCGACATTTCTATTCGGCAATTTGAACAACAGCAACTGTTTAATGAACAGTTCAATATTCAATTCGAAAGGCAAAATCAGTTTAACGAGCGCTTTTTAAATAAACTGGAAGACATAGAAAAAGCGTTAAAGAAATAATCCTCCCTTTAAAACTTATTATTATGAAGTTAAAGACTGCTTTCGTAGCCTTGTTATTCTTTATTTATTCCGGATTAACGATCGCCCAAATAAAATTGCCGACGAATATATGGCGCGGGGTATTAACCACTTCTTCAGGTAATCCGATGCCTTTTAACTTTGTAGTGAAGGACACTGCCGGTGTTCAACAAATAGCCATCATCAATGGCGCTGAACGCTATAAGGTAACGGATATAAAATCACAGGGCGATTCCGTATTCATCCATATGCCCTTATTTGACTCGGAATTTAAACTGAAATGGAATGGCAGTACTTTAACCGGTCAATGGATAAAACACTTGGGCGTTAAGGATGCCGTGATGAATTTTACCGCAACACCAAACGTTCCCTGGCGCTTTTTTGCTGACAGCGCCTCGCCCAAATATAATGTCGGCGGGCGATGGACAGCCATTTTTGGCGACGGTACCGATGCTGACACGACCGTTGGGGAGTTTAAGCAGACTGGAAATCGCGTAACCGGCACTTTTTTAACCACCACCGGCGATTATAGGTTTCTTGAAGGGACCGTAAAAGGCGACAGTTTATACCTGTCGTGTTTCGATGGCGGGCATGCCTATCTATTCATGGCGATGATAGCCGATAACAGCACCTTAACCGATGGCAAATTGTTCTCGGGTTATTCCGGGTCGGATAAATGGCATGCTGTGCGCAACGAAAACGCCAAACTGCCCGATGCTTACTCCCTTACGGCCTTAAAACCGGGCTATAAAACCATCGATTTTACTTTCAAAGATATAAATGGCAACAACGTGTCCCTGAGCGATGCCAGATTTAAAAACAAAGTAGTTATTGTGCAAATATTAGGCTCGTGGTGCCCCAATTGCATGGACGAAACCCATTACTTTGTGAGCAGCTACTATCCGAAATATCATGACAAAGGCGTAGAAGTCATCGGCCTAGCTTATGAGCGGACAACAGATTTTGCCAAATCGCAGCGTACGCTGCAGCAGTTAAAAAGCCATTTTAATGTGCCTTATCCTTTATTGATCACCGGCTACACCCCCGCCGCAGGCGACCCGCAAAAAAGCCTCCCCATGCTGGCCGATTTTAAAGGTTTTCCAACAACCATCATTATCGATAAAAAGGGAGAAGTGCGCAAAATTCACACCGGCTTCAGCGGGCCTGGAACTGGCGATTATTACACCCAGTTTATTGATGAGTTTGAGAAATTGACGGATGATCTGTTAGCAGAATAATTTTTTTATTTCGGATTTTGGTCCCGATAGCTATCGGGATTTCGATTTCGGATTTATTAAGGCAAACACATTCCGCAATCGGCACTCCGGCTTCCGCAATCAAATAATTCCGAAATCGAACATCCGACATCCGAAATTCCTAAAAAAAGAAGCGCTCCTGATGGGCAGGAGCGCGATTCTAACCAATTATAAACCTGTATGAGAAGAGAGAAGAGCTGCAAACATGGGATCGAACCATTTTAAAGCCGCCGGCCGGCTGTTTGCAGTTTAAACAATTTTAGGCGCCCGCCGCCTTTGCCACCTGGCGGGCAGTTCGTGCCGCGTTTAATCGCCTGGCGATCTGTACGCAAATGAGGATGATCAGCATGGACTTACTTCACTATCCCGGCAAACTTCTGGTAAAAAACGGTTGGGCTATTTTCGTTTTTCGGTTCATACTTCCCGGCGATCAGCGGCAAGTAGATCACCCTGCGCCGGCTCGCCTAGCCAACTACCGTTGATTGCGCTACCCGGTGCCAAAGGCGGCCGTCGTGCACGGTAAGGTCGCCGGCCTCTGGTATCACGGCTATTTCCTGTTCGTCGGGCTTGTGGTCCAGGAAATATTTCTTCCTGAACAGCATTTGGTAAATGCTCTGCCGGTGCGTTCCGGGCAATACCCGTAAACCGCCATGTTCTTCCGTAAGCGTATCCAGGTGGATACCTACATTGAGCATCGGGTTAAGTTTGGTGCCATGAAAAATATCGCGTAGCCCATCTGTATGCCAACCCATTTTGGTAAATGCGCTTTGCGCGCTGTTTACATAGTGGTTAAATACCATGCCGTCTTTTTCGGCTACGCCCAGCCTGGCGCCCGGCCCGACCAGTTGTAGCAATGCTTCAAAACGCGGATCTTCCGTAAGTCCCCTGAAGATGTCGTGATGCTGGTTGATAAAAGCAAAACGCTGCACTATGGTTGCGCCGTCGAGGTCTCTGCCATATTTAACCGGCACACCGTTCACTTTTTTTACGCCGTCTTCCAACCAGCGCTTTTCTACCTTTTTTGACGCCTCCCTAATGCGCTGGACGGTGTCCTTCGTGATGAAGTTTTTGAAATGTATAAAACCGTTTATATGAAAGAATGCTTGTTGTTCGGGTGTAAGTTGCTCACCTAAATGAAACTTTTGATATGATGACATGGATAAAAATTAAAAGGATTGTAATTCAGAAATAACACACACTGAGGCCGGAATTCGCGGCTTATGAGGAAACGATCAACAGCAACAACAATCGGCGAACACGCGGGGCATTCGCATCAGGAGGGAACAGGTATGTTGTGTTATTTTCAATGTATATAATGTCTATGTATTTTATCGACATTGCAAATGTGTCAATTCATTTTATTAAATCCAAACAAAATTTAAAAAAAGTTTAATTTTTTTTCAGCGCCTTATCATACAACCCCGCGCTCACCTTTTCGACGAGGCGTTTCGGGATGAACGACACCGCTTTTGCGCTGACCAGGTTAAACGCGCCGGGGATGATCTCTTTCTTTTTATTGAACATTCCTGTTATCCCTTCGCGGGCAACCTCTTCCGCAGGTATATTGAATTTGTCTGCCAGCTCCTTCAAAGCGTCCAGTCCTGCACGGTGGGCAAATCCCGTTTCCGTTGGCCCGGGACATAAACAACTCACGGAGACATGGGTATCTTTTAACTCGTAGCTGATGGCACGGCTGAATAAAAGCACGAAAGATTTAGTCGCTGAATAAACAGCCAACGTCGGCACTGCCTGGTAAGCAGCAGTACTGGCAACATTTAACACATACGCTTGCGTTGCTTTTTTTAATACCGGCAGCATCAGGTACGTTAAAGCGACAACGGTACTTATATTGAGGCTGACCATATTGAGCTGTCCTTCCAGTTCAATATCCTGAAAGTGGCCCCATAAGCCATAACCAGCGTTGTTCACAAGAATATCAACCGGGTATTGATTTTTTATGCACCAATCGGCTACCTGCTGCGCACTGGCTGGCAACGAAAGGTCCATCGCCAAAAAGGCCGATTTCACATCGTATTTCTGCGTGATCAGCTCACTTAATTCAGCCAATTCGGCCTCATTCCGCGAAACCAACAGTAATGAAAATCCCGCTTGCGCAAGCTGAAGGGCAATCTCGCGGCCAATTCCGCTGCTTGCGCCGGTAACCAGGGCATAATTTTTCATGCCCAAAGGTAACCAAATATCCGGCCGTGAAAAAAAAGACGACTAATTTTGTAGTTTAAATTTATTCACTTACTATTGTACTGGTGAAAAACAATACCCGTTATCTCCTTGTAAATTATTGCGGCGGCTGTTGCACGTGTCGCAGGCGCCTCTTGTTATGTTATTAACAGGGTTTCAACCCCTATTTAAACATCCATCTTTATGCATAACACAAAAACCGACTTTAACAGGTCGTTTACATTTACGGCCCTATATAAATTGTTACTTGTTCGCAGGTATTTGCTGATCGTGCCCGTGTTGTTGCTCTTACTGCCCGCTGCATCTGCCGCGAATTTGAGGCAGCAGTCGCCCAAAATTGCAGCAATCGACACCACCAGTACACAGGTGCAGCCGCCATCAAAAAAAGAGCAAAGGCAGTTGCGCCGGGCCGAACGCATTTACAACCGGCGCTACCTGGCAGCCTTGTTAAAGGAAGAAAAAGCAGCTAAAGACACCGGGACTCACCATAGCAGGAGATTCTATTACGGCCTGGCCGTCACATTCACCCGTTTACGGCTTTATCCATTGGCGATGAAATGCTATTTCAAAACATTGGTAAACGACGATAGTTATGATAAGCCGCAAAACATGTCTCCGGTGACCGCGTCGTTGTATGACAGGCAATTGCCCGCCGACCGCTTTGATAATTTGGAAGATAGCCTGGTCAACAAACAAAGCATACGCAATACCCACGTGCTTGATTTCCACAGCTCCGACATCAGCCTGATCAGCAACGCCAGCAGCGTCTCAAACGGGGACGACGATATTAAGTCGAGCCCGGTTAGCACAAAAAAAATTACCGATCCGTTCCTGGATGGCAAAACGGCGGTGGCTTATGCCCTGATGATCCATGTTAAGCAACCTGTTTCCGGTAAGCGGAAGATATTTGTTTTAAACAACGTGGGCCACACTTTTATTACGTTAATTAAGTACAATTCCGACAGCAGCGTGGTATGCCGCTCCTTTGGTTTTTATCCAAAAAAGAGTTTTATTCTCGAAGCAACACCATTGTTTCCATCGGCGCCCTCCGTGTTCAAAGACGACTCCCTGCATAATTGGGACGAGGTATCGGGAAGTTTCATCTCAAAAAAGTCGTTTTTACGAATTTTAGCGGTAGTCAACAAATATGATCACAAAAAATACCACCTGAGCAGCCAGAACTGCACCGATTTCGGGCTGGAGGTGGCGGCGCAGGCGGGTATAAAAATAGACAACAGCAAAGGCAAATGGCCGCTCGGCAGCGGCAATAACCCCGCGTGCGCCGGCCAAAGCATGCGCGAAGGCAAAATCGAAGTCGCGGCGGGCAACCCGGCGGGAACGCTGCTGATGGTGAATGATACGCTGGTGGTTAAGCCATGAGTTATGTTACTAACTTGCGATTCAGCGGATGATTAAATCCAAAATCGAAATTCCGAAGCTATCCCTTGGGCGGAGCGAAAAATCCGAAATCAAGAATGCTCTCCCCGGTAGTGTCCAAGGTTGAATTTAACTTATTTTTGATGTATTATTATATTTCAGATTAGCTCGGCATGGATACCTCTTTTTATTTATCCTTATTTCAGCAAGTTGTTGATAAACTTGACAAAAGGCTATTGAATCAAAAGCAACTGCTGGCGGAAACAGGCGTTTGGTTAGATTCCGTCGTTTTAAGGTTATACAAACAGCATTGGGCAAATAACCCAGGTGAAAAACCGCAAACCGGCCCTGCGATTTTTTTTTCTATCTGGATTGGTATTGCCGATATCAAAGAGCCTAAATTATTTTATAACATCCATGCACTAAAGTTAAGAAAGCTTAAAGGTTATGCTTTAACCAGTAGAAAATTTGCTGACGACTTTAGAGACCAGTTTAAAAGTCTTGAACACAATTGGCCAAACGTTAGTGTGAAATTCGGGCCGCAAACTTTGATGCAGGGATGGAAAATAGTTAATTTAGATTCTCCCGTAGAAGATATTTTAACAATTGCCAACAAGTTTATCGAAATTGATATTTTAATCGAAAACTTGCTCATTAATGGAAAAGTTAAGTTAAATTCAAACTGAGACACTCCGCTCTTCCCAAATCGCACACAAATGCAATATCGTTTCCACGGCTTTCTGCATATCCTGCACCGACACCCATTCCTGCTTGCTGTGGAATGCATGCTCGCCGGCAAAAATATTAGGGCAGGGTAAACCCATAAACGATAACCTTGAGCCATCCGTGCCGCCCCTTATGCTGCATAATTTGGGCTCCATCCCGGCCCGTTTGATGGCTTCCATCCCATAAGCAACTATTTCAGGATGCTTGTCCAGCATGCCCTTCATGTTGCGGTATTGCGGTTTGGTTTGCAGATCGAAGGATGAATTCGGAAAATCCTTCAACACATCCGTGGCTATTTTACGGATCACATTGGCATGGTGCACCAGCTTGTCATCTTCAAAATCACGAATTATAAAATCAATTGAAGCCGTTTCCACATGGCCTTCCATAGCCACCGGGTGTACAAACCCTTGTTTTTCTTCTGTTCCTTCAGGCGACAGTTCAACGGGTAAAGCGGCGATGATCCGCCCTGCAATTTTTATCGCGCTTTCCATTTTGCCCTTTGCGAAGCCGGGATGCGAACTAACACCGGTAATGGTGAGCTTCGCGCCATCAGCCGAAAATGTTTCATTTTCCATATTCCCGGCGCTTTCGCCGTCCATTGTATATGCGGCATATGCGCCAATTTTACCGATATCTGCTTTATCCACGCCCCTGCCAATCTCTTCGTCCGGGGTAAACAATATTTTTATCGTGCCGTGCTTGATTTCAGGGTGACTTATCAATTGGTAACAGGCATCCATAATTTCGGCAAGACCGGCCTTGTTGTCAGCACCGAGCAGCGTTGTACCGCTGGCGGTGATCAGGTCATTACCTAACTGGTGTTTTAGGTCCACATGATCCGCAAGCCTGATGACCTGTGCGGGGTCATCGGGTAAAACGATGTCTGCGCCCTGGTAATTTTTGTGTACAATGGGTTTAACGCCTTTTCCGCTGCAATCCGGCGAAGTATCCATGTGCGAACAAAAGCAAATTACCGGTACATCTTTTTTATTCGTATTTGAAGGTATTGTGGCGTACACGTATCCAAACTCATCCAGGTGCGCGTCGTTTACGCCCATCTCCAGCAACTCGTCAACTAAAACTTTGCCCAGGTTTTTTTGCTTTTCAGTCGACGGACAGGTATCGGAAACCGGGTCCGACTGTGTGTCAATTTTCACATAGCGCAAAAAGCGCTCACCTACAGTTAATTCTTTGACAGAAGAAATAAATTTCATATAGAATATCAGTAAATTTCCTATTTTTGAAAAAGCTCCTAAAATTGTAAATATTGATCAACTTTTAGTATTGAAAAAGTATATTTTATTTTTCGCGCTCAGCGTGCTTGCACTAATGGTTAAAGCGCAAAGCGGTTACAACTACCAGGAATGGGGTGTCGGTGCGGGCGCGTTCTACGAACGGGGATATACAAATATCACGCAACAAAACAGCCATTTTGGTTTTAATGTCAACGCGATTTACAATTACAATCCTTACCTTCCTATAGAAGCCGAAATCCAGGTGGGCCAACTTTCAGGCGGCGGTAACTCACCGCAACTCGATCCCTATGGCCGTCACTATACCAATAACTATAAAGCATTTCTTGTACATGGCGATTTTCAGTTAGGGGCAGGAATTGACTATTCCGACAACTGGTTTTTAAATATCGTAAAGAATTTTTATGGTGGAACAGGCCTTGGTGTGGTATTCAACAACAACAGTGTGCAGCGCACAAGTATCTATCAACCTTCTTACGTATTTCCAGGTAAGGATGGTGGTACCGACTTGCTGATACCGATCAGGGTGGGTTACGAGTTTAAAATTTTTGACGATTATAATGAGCCGGCTTTTGCAATTGATATCGGCTATGTACATACCATTGACATTGGCGAGGGCCTGGATGGCTATGACGACCCGTCGTCAAAATTTAAAAACAATGCCCCCGACCAGTACCGGCAGATCACCATTATGTTTAAATACTATTTCGGAAACGTAGTTTCTTTCAACAAACTTATCCGCGATTTTAATTAACCAATTGAATTTAGAGCAGCTTCGCGAATATTGCCTTTCAAAACCTGGTGTTACCGAGGGTTTGCCATTTGGAGAAGATACGCTTGTATTTAAAGTTGGTGAAAAACTATTTCTGCTTACCAGCATTAGCCTTGGCAACCAATTTAATGTAAAATGCGACCCTGAACTGGCAATAGAATTGCGTGAGCACCACTCGGAGATTATACCCGGTTATCACATGAATAAAAAGCTTTGGAACACCGTTAAAATGGACGGCAACCTCACCGACAAGCAACTCATCGAAATGATCGATCATTCCTACGAACAAGTATTTAAGGGATTGCCAAAAAAAGCACAGGAAGTTCTGAAGTCAAGAAACAAGAGTCAGGAGCCAGGATAGAAAATTGTTTGACTGTTTGGCGTTTCTTTGATGACATGTGGCTCTTGATCATTGGCTCTTGGCTCTCAAATTCTATATTTGCCAAAAACCATCTCAATGAAAAAATTATTCGGGCCGTTTCTTTTTTGCTTGATTTTTTCCTGCGCGAACGCCCAGCTAACGCCCTTTGAACAAAGTATGGATAAAAACTATACGGCTACCTATGCCGCGGTAATAGCTTATTATCAAAACCTCGCTAAACAATATCCACAAATGAGGCTATTCAACATTGGGACTACTGATGTTGGCAAGCCTTTAACACTGGTCGTTTTATCGCATGACAAGGTTTTCGATCCTTCGCTCATCAAAAAGCAAGGCAAACGGGTATTGCTCATCAACAATGGCATCCATCCCGGCGAACCGGAAGGCATTGACGCCAGCATGATGCTGACGCGGGACCTGTTGAAGAAAAAAACCTTGCCGAAGGATGTGGTGATCTGCATCATCGCGGTATACAATATTGATGGCTGCCTTAACCGTGGTGTAAGCCGTATTAATCAAAACGGCCCGCGGGCTTATGGCTTCAGGGGAAATTACCGCAACCTGGACCTTAACCGCGACTTTATCAAGTGCGACAGCCGGAATGCGCTGGCCTTCGAACGGATACTGAATACCTGGAAACCGGAAGTTTTCCTGGATAACCATACCAGCGACGGCGCCGACTACCAATATGTAATGACGCTGATCGAGACGCAAAAAGACAAGCAAAACCCGATATTGGCAGATTACACATCGAAAACGCTTTCACCCGAGCTGTATAGACGAATGAAAGCAAGCGGCTACGAGATGACACCCTATGTGGAAAGCGAAGAGGCGAGTCCCGATTCAGGTATCGTAAGTTTCCTGGAAACACCCCGCTTTGCCACCGGTTATACCGCGCAGCACAACATCATCAGCTACATCACCGAAACGCATATGTTAAAGCCATTTGACAAACGCGTGTATGCCACCTACGATTTTATGCAGGCGCTGATTGATATTTATCAGCGGGATGCCAAACTGATAGGTGATTTAAAGCAAAGGGCTGACGAACAGGTTGCACAGCAGCAAACCTTTGCCTTGAACTGGGAACTTGATCAGCAGCATTATGATACACTGGTTTTTAAGGGTTATGCAGCCGGGCATAAGGCCAGCGAAGTGAGCGGCCTGCCCCGTTTATATTACGACAGGAGCAAACCTTATACTAAAACTATCAAGTATTTCGACAACTATAAAGCGTCGTTAACTACTGATAAACCGCTGGCCTATGTCATCCCGCAGGCCTGGGCAAAGGTAATTGAACTGTTTAAGTTGAACAACGTAGCCATGCAGCGTTTAACCCACGACACCACACTCAACCTGCAGATGTATTACATCGGCGATTACAAGACACCGCAGCGGCCTTACGAGGGGCATTACCTGCATAGTAACGTTAAGCTTAACCCGGTGGATATGCCCGTTAAGTTTTATGAAGGCGATTATGTGGTGTACACTAACCAGCTGCTTAACCGTTATATTGTCGAAACGCTGGAGCCGCAGGGTGTCGACTCCTTTTTTGCGTGGAATTTTTTTGATTCGGTTTTGGGTGAGAAAGAGTATTATTCGGACTATGTTTTTGAAGATGTAGCCGCCAATTTGATGAAAAATGATCCGGAATTAAAGAAAAAACTGGACGATGCAAAGGCGGCAGACCCTAAACTGGCGGGCAGCGCTGCCGCCCAATTAAATTTTGTTTACCGCAACTCGCCCTATTTCGAAAAAACATACCTTCGCTACCCAATTGGCAGACTATTAACCCCTGCTAAACTCGATTTGAAATGAACGACCTAATGGATTATCTCCGAATGGCGCCTGTAGCGTCGTTCATCTTTGCGTTTACGATAGCTACATCGGTTTGGGCATTTTATAACGATAACGTTTACGAAAACCTGATCCTTCACCCTTACAGTATAGCGCGCGGTAAACGGGTGTACACGCTGATCAGCAGCGGGTTTATCCATGCGGACGTGATGCACCTGGGCTTCAACATGCTGTCTTACTATTTTTTTGCTTTCCAGTTAGAAGCCGGGAATAAAGACCTGGGGTTTACCGGACTTGGGCACTGGCAGTTTGGCGTGTTATATTTCGCCAGTTTGATTTTGAGCGATATACCCTCCGTTTACAAACACCGTGACGACAGTTGGTACCACAGCCTGGGCGCTTCCGGCGCGGTAAGCGCGGTTATTTTCAGTTTTATTATGTTCAGCCCGCTGGCTGGCATGGGTCTCATCATCCTGCCTGGCCTGTATATACCTTCGGTTCTATTTGGCGCATTATACCTTATTTATTGTAATTATGCCTCAAAACATGCGCGGGACAATGTCAATCACGATGCTCACTTTTTCGGCGCATTAAGCGGCTTGCTAATAACCGTCATCATGTACCCGCACTCGGTGCACGATTTTGTCGACAAGGTCACGAAGGCAATTCAATCGATCGGCCATTGATCAGTTTTCCATCGCTGTCAAACAAAAAACTCATCGGCTTTTCGGGGTTTTTGATGATCTCGAACAACAGGAAGCCCCAGGGTTTCCAGAAGTTTTCGAGCACCTGCCCATATGTTTTGGCCATCCAGTCGTCAAACAGGGGTTTGCTACTCATGCCGCGCAGGGGCATGGCTTCCAGGAAAATATCATCGCCAACCTCCAGCACATTATACTCGGGCAGGCGGTTAAAAAGATAAGCTGAATAAAATACCCGCGCGCAAAACTCTTCAAATTGGATAGGATGTAATTCTTTCCCACCGATTTCTTTCTCTATCTCCTGGTGATACAGTTTATTTGCCCCGTTATCCTGCAGGCAAATGACCAGCCCGAAGTCGTTTATGCGCAGCGAAAAAGTCAGCGTGTTGATCTCGTCGCGATAATAAAATCCTTCTATATCGCTGTCTGCTTTAAATAGAAAAATGCTATATGGCTTAAACCCCTCAAAAAATAGCGGCAGGTTTATGCCTTGCAGCATTAAATGCAGGTTGCTGAATTTATGGATAATGGATTGGGAAATATTAAATTCTTCACCCTGCCGATGTTGCAGGCGGATGCCGGACTGTATCTCGTTAAAAATTATTCCATACAACAACTTCCCCGCCCATTGAAATAATTTGAGGTCATCTAACTCTTTAACTGCGTCATAACCTGTAGAAAAAGCTTTGGCGATTTCACTTTCCAGGGGTTCGATAAATTTTTCCTTTATGTGCGCTGAACAAGGCATTTTTATGTCCTGGTAAGTAGCCATGCTTTCATCCAGCATCTTGAAGGGCCGGCCGGCAAGGTTATAGCGGTCGATCAGCCATTGAGGAAAAACCTGTATCTTTTCGTCCCTGGAACCTAAACTTTGCCCGGTTAAAAAACAGTTATCGTTGCTAAAGTTGAGTTTTTTAAACGGATAGTAAATTTGCTGCGGCATGGCCGCAAAGATACACATCGAAATCACCCGGAAAACTTTAGCTTTGAATTTCACATGAAACTGACTTTTCAACCTTTCGAGCTGCTTTTAAAGCACACGTTTACCATTGCCAAATTTTCGCGAACGTCTACGCCGGTAATGCTGATACAAATTGAACACGAGGGATATACCGGCTATGGCGAGGCTTCGATGGTTCCTTATATGGGCGAAAGCTTTCAAACGGCGAATGAATTTTTAAGTAAAGTGGATGCCACTCAATTTAAATATCCTTTTGATTTTGGGTCGATTATTACTTACCTGGACGATATTATGCCCGGCAACCCCGCTATTAAGGCCGGGATAGATATAGCCCTGCACGATTTGGACGGCAAACTGCAGCAGAAACCGTGCTGGCAGCTGCTCGGCAGTGACCCGGCAAAAATGCCGCTCACCAGTTTTACGATCGGTATAGATACACCGGAGATGATTATCCAAAAAGTAAAGGAAAACCCGGATTGCAAGATCATCAAAGTAAAATTGGGTAGGGGCAGCGACAAAGAGCTGATAAAAACCATCCGCTCGGTAACCGATCTGCCCCTTTTTGTAGATGCTAACCAGGGATGGGCCGACCTGCAGCAAAGCCTGGATATGACCCATTGGCTGCACGGGCAGGGTGTACTGTTGATTGAGCAGCCCATGCTGAAGACTGACCCCGGCAGCAATGCCTGGCTAACTGAACGCAGCCCGGTGCCCATCATCGGTGATGAATCTGTACAGCGCTTGGCCGATGTACAGAAAGCAAAAGGCGTTTATCACGGCATCAATATTAAGCTGATGAAATCGGCCGGTATATATGAAGCTCACCAAATGATAAAAAAAGCACGGGAACTCGATTTGAAAGTAATGATCGGCTGCATGAGCGAGACCAGCTGCGCCACCCTTGCTGCCGCTGCCCTGGCGCCACAATGCAATTGGGCTGACCTGGATGGGCCTTTTTTGACCAGCAATAATCCCTATCAACTGCCGGATTTTGTTGACGGGAAATGGGTTTTAAATAATGATAGCGGGTTAGGTATAAGAAGTGTTGTATAAACTGACAAAGCCATTACTGCAAAGCCACATTTTATATTCATATTTATCACCACAAAACCAACACCATGCTGCTTAAAAACACCTTTGTTCACCACGTACACTTTTGGCTGAAAGATAAAGCTGACCAAGCCAAACTTATAGAAGGCCTCTATAGCCTGCAGCCGATCACCCATATCCGCGACTTCCATGTGGGCGTTGCGGCCAATACAAACCGGGACGTAATCGACCGTTCGTACGATGCATCGTTGTTACTGCTTTTTGACACGCCCGAAGCACAGGACGCTTACCAGGTTGACCCCATACACTTGCTTTTTGTGGAAAATTATGCCAAACCGCTTTGTGCCAGGGTGGTTGTATTGGATAATGTTAATGTTGGTTCATAGTTCATGGTTCATAGTTCATGGCTGCTTTCGTTTCAGAATAAACATGCGCTATGAACAAACTGCTATGAACTATGAACCATGAACTATGAACCAAAAAAAAACCATCCTAATTACAGGCGGCACCGGCCTTATCGGCAGTAAATTGACCAGGTTATTGCTTGGCAAAGGCTACAGCGTGAACCACATGAGCCGAAAGCACGAGCCAATGCCAGGCGTAAAAACTTTTTACTGGGACGTATCCAAAGGCGAGATTGACGAGCGATGCATCGATGATGTTGACGTTATTATTCACCTGGCCGGCGCGGGGGTTGCAGATAAACGCTGGTCGAAGCGGCGGAAAGCAGCCATTGTAAGCAGCCGGACAGCCAGCATCCGCCTTATATACGATCTGCTTAAGAAGAGAAAACACCAGGTAGAATCCGTTATATCCGCATCAGCCATTGGTTACTACGGGGACTGCAATGACCGGCCGGTGGATGAGGATAGCAAACCCGGCAATGATTTTTTGGCACATTGCTGTGTGGAATGGGAGGCGGCTGTTGATGAGGGCAAATCTTTAGGCCTTCAGATAGCCAAATTCCGCACCGGCGTGGTGCTGGATAAGGGCGGCGCCTTAGAAAAAATGGCCGCACCGGTAAAATGGTTTATCGGCTCCCCATTAGGCAGCGGAAAGCAATGGATACCATGGATACACGTACAGGATGTTATTGATATGTATCTTTTTGCCATAGAAAATGCAGCTATTGCAGGTGTTTACAATATGGTAGCGCCCAACCCAGCCACTAATGAACAGTTAACAGGAGCAATTGCCAAACAATTGCACCGACCGATATGGCTGCCCAATGTGCCAGCATTTTCGCTGAAATTGCTTTTGGGCGAAATGAGCATCATCGTTTTGGGCGGCGCGAAAGTATCGGCACAAAAGATTGTGGATGCCGGTTTTAAATTCAAATACACAGGGTTAACTGATGCGTTGAGGGAAATTTATGGATAGAAATACGCCGGTCTCAGTTTTTTGGTTCAGGCGCGACCTCCGGCTGGATGACAATGCAGGCTTGTACCATGCGCTGAAGGGCGAAAACCCGGTATTGCCCGTTTTTATTTTCGACCGCGAGATACTTGATAAATTGGAGGATAAAGACGACGCCCGCGTCACTTTTATTCACCAAACGATTGAGGAACTGCAAAACGAATTACGAAAATACGGCAGCAGTTTATTGGTGCTGTATGATACTCCCGAACAGGCCTGGGGCCGCATTTTAACCGATCATCACGTTGCAGTCGTTTATACCAATCACGACTATGAACCTTACGCAAAGACCCGGGATACGGCAATAGAAAGATTACTAAAAATGCAGGGCATTCCGCTAAAAACGTTTAAAGACCAGGTGATTTTTGAGACGGAAGAAGTGGTGAAAGACGATGGCAGCCCTTACACTGTTTATACACCCTATAACCGCAAGTGGTATCAAAAGCTCTCGCCCTTCTATTTAAAAGCTTATCCCAACAAAAGATACTTTAAAAACTTTGTCGAGACGGAAGCTTTCGCCACCACTTCTCTACAAGAAATGGGGTTTGAAGAAAGCCAGCGCGACTTTCCGCCAATTCGCTATAGTGACCTGATCGCAAATTATGCCGAAAAGCGCAATTTCCCTGGTATCGATGGCACAACACATATCGGGCTGCATTTGCGGTTTGGCACTGTGGGCATACGCGAACTGGTGAGGGTGGCAAATGAGTTTGATGAAAAAACCTGGCTCAACGAACTCATCTGGCGGGAGTTTTATATGATGATATTAGATCATTTCCCAAAAACAGCTACGCAGGCTTTCAGGCCGGAATACGACCGGATAAAATGGATAAACGACGAAAAGCAATTTACAGCCTGGTGTGAAGGCAAAACAGGCTTTCCACTGGTTGATGCCGGCATGCGCGAACTGAACGCCACCGGCTACATGCACAATCGTGTCCGTATGGTTGCAGCCAGTTTTTTAAGTAAAGACCTCTTGATTGACTGGCGCTGGGGTGAACGCTATTTTGCACGCAAACTGCTCGACTATGAATTAGCAAGCAATGTCGGCGGCTGGCAGTGGAGTGCGGGCTGCGGCACCGATGCCGCACCGTATTTTCGCATTTTCAACCCCGATTCGCAGCTCAGGAAATTTGATCCGGACTTGAAATATGTAAAAAAATGGGTGCCCGAATACGCGGACTTTACCAAATACCCGCAACCCATTATCGATCATAATTTTGCCCGTGAACGCTGTTTAAAGGCCTTTAAAGAAGCGCTGAACGCTTGCTAGTGTCAGGTCAATAGTCTCAAATTGCAAACACGTTCAAAATAAGACTAAGTTTCAATTTACAGTTGACACGACACTACGGCGTTACCGTAGATATTTGCCAGGTAAACCGCAAACAACTAAAGGGCGGTATACTGCCACTCCCGCCAAAACCGTATCCTATTGAAGATGGGATCAGCATGGAGA
>Ga0302185_10000630_pt1 | contig 26757 bp, 24 predicted proteins | sample II_Bog_E1_1_FD_200231 | JGI IMG/M metagenome (GOLD analysis project Ga0302185, IMG submission 200231) | Peat permafrost microbial communities from Stordalen Mire near Abisko, Sweden - II_Bog_E1_2 | ecosystem: Environmental > Terrestrial > Soil > Wetlands > Peat | place: Sweden: Abisko... | reverse complement strand
AGGAGTTCCTAATGAAGTACTTGAAATAAAAAAATAAGCTTTGTAAGTTGGCGGATATCTGCTTACAAAACTTATTATACGAGGAGATATAGATTATGGATATCACCGCTAAAATCGCCGCAAGAATTATGGAACTCTGCAAAGAAAGAGGCCTTACGATTAATAAATTAGCTGATTTATCGGGTCTGACTCAATCTACCCTTGATAGCATCGTAAACGGAAAAAGCCGTAATCCCCAAGTTGTTACGATTTATAAAATTTGTGAGGGTCTCAATATATCGTTAGCTGAATTTTTTTCGGATACTGAACCTTCCATCACGACCTGTGCGGAAAACGAACTTGATTATCTACCGGACCCCGTCAAAGAAGAACTGAATATCATCAAAGACTATGTGCTCCATAAACACGGGATAAAAAATTATAAAATTAGCAAACCTAATAAAAAATGATCTTTTTAAGAAGTTTATGCCTCTTCATAAAACAAGCCTCTTCCTTTATTTTCATGCCTATTGCTTCGTGATATAATCATTTAAGGATATTAATGTAAAGTTCTATCTACTTACATAAAGCGACTTAACAACAATGACATTTTAATCTTTCATAAAGTATCATTTAAAGACACTTTATGGTTAAAAAATTTTATTTTTTCTTTTATGTCTTACAATTCAACATATTTTACTTTATCGAATTTTTAATCAAAATAAATTTCATCGTGCTAATTAGTAACCCCCTTTTATTACAGATAATTATTCTATTTTTATCTTCTCTTAACTTTCCATTATTGAATCGCTTTGTGTGTCTTTTTAAGACACTTTAATTATACAACTTATATATATCTTGTCAAGATACTTTTTGATTTTTTCTGTAATGCTACTTTGCTTGTGTATCTCTATCAACAACTTTATTATTATCTTAGAAAGAGGTGTACTTCCATGAACCCACTACGCGAATTACGAAAAAGAAAAGGGATTACGCAAACGGAATTAGGACATGTTTTACATGTTCAAAAATCTGCTATATCAAAATATGAGCTAGGCAGAGCCACGCCCAGTTCTGATATTCTAAAAAAGCTATCGGACTATTTTGGTGTATCAATTAATTACATATTAGGTGCTAAATTTCATAAAGCAGAAGAACAACAATCTTCTACCGATCTTGTAAATTTTCTTAATCAATCAGAAGTAATCTTTAATGGTGTTACTTATAAATTAAATGATGAGAATCGACAAAAAGCAATTGCCGCTCTCGAACTTGTCTTTTATGATGCCCAAAATCGCAACACAAAAAAGTCTGCTAAAAAGTAGAGACACTCATAATACAATACGGTCAAGATACCGGTGGCAGCGGTGGTTTCAGTTTACGAAATCAGCAACCATTCAGGAATATAGAAAGACTGTACAAAAAAGACGATATAAATTAGGCTTACGAGTGCCTAATTTTATATCGTCTTCTTAATTTCTTGCAAAACCACGAACAGTCCTCGCCGATCTATCGTTCAGTAAAATTCCTGTACCTTGGTAACAAACCATTTGACAACAATATTTTTTTACTCTTACGTGATTAGATTAGTATTCACAATGGACTTTATTGCTGTTTTAGCCAAGCTAAAACAGGATCTCTACCCAATATAATATCTTTTCGCGTACATGGAATTAATATATCAGGTTGAAGAGTAGTTGCTGGATCATTATTTGGATTGGGTCGAACCCAGTGTGCAATCGAAACTTGAAACTTTATTTTTGAATTAGGTAGCGTAAAATAAAGAAGTTCTCCATAGGATGAAGGAGCATTCCCCGTAGGCTCGCCCACAACTGTTCCGATTCCATTATCTTTCATAATTACGCCAAACCAGTTTCCTGAACTAAAGGTTTGTTTTCCTGTAAGAATATATATTTTTCCATCGTATAAATGATCATTTTTATGTGAAAGCATAATTGTTGTATGGGCATTAGATGCTTCAAGTAACTTTTGATATCCATATTTGCCTATTGCCTGTTTGGAAAAATTAATTTTTTCGCTGAAGTTTGTATATGTGTTTACATTGGTATAGGTCAAAAAATCATCAATAACCTGGGAATTCCCCCCCATATTTTTTCTAACATCAATAGCAATTTTCGAGATTCCTTGCCTATGTACCTTATCAAAAAAAGCCTCCAATGTTTTTCGGTAGTTATCATCATCTATGCAAGCATTTAAAGTAAGTACTGCCAAATTATTATTCTTTAAAATTTTGTAAGAACATACATTTGAAGTTTTATTATTCAAAGTAGGCTGTTGAGGGAGTAATTTAATTACTTCTGTTTTTGTAGAATTATCTATAGATTTTACTTCGATTGACACCTGTTCGCCTACATCAGCAATACCTAATTTTTCCAAATAAGCTTTTTTTGACAATTTTTCTTCCAAGTTGCTAAAAATCCATTGCTGATTTTCAGCAGGAGTAAACGTACTAAAGGCTTTTATTATTTCACTTGGTGCTTTATTACCAAGTGAAATCACTTCATCGCCACTTCGTAATGAACCATAGTCTGAATCTAAAAATAAACCTTCGGAGGAACAATACCACCTAAGTGGCAATCGCTCCTCTTTGTCATTGTAAAATGCAGTTGTATGTGCATCTTTAACTAACCCTATCGCTTCCATTACTATAAAATAAAATTCATCATATGTAAGTTTCTTACTGTCTACTCTTCTTAGCAGACAGTCCATCGTTTTTTCAAATTCCTTTTGAGATGTAGCATGGTAAGGGTCCGGGTGAACTTCTTTTATTGTTTTTTCTAAAAAAACTAAATCCTCTTTCATTGCTTGCGAACTAAGGGTTGTTTCAGAATTCATGTCTGCTTTTCTTATGGTTGTTGCGCAACCTGAATTTAGACAAAAAATCACCAAACACAAGCAAATCAACAGTGTTCCCTTCAAAATCATTGCTCCCCTCAGAATATCGCCAACATTCCCCAAAGATCAATTTCAAAGACGATAACCATTAGTAATCAATAGTTTTTTCGCCATAATATTTGGCATAATTTTAGGAGAAAGATGGATTTTGTTAGTTTCATTACAGCCATTCTTCAGGATGATTCAAGCTGTTTGTTAATTCTTCTAAAAACACCTTTATATGGTAACCATCAATTGTAGCATGATTAACGGTAATAGACAAAGGCATCGTAGTTTCACCAACTTTTTCCGTAAAACCGCCTGATTCAAAAATTGGTGCGTAATAGTTGTTAGCATTTTGCAAATGCATAGATAAACTATTGAACGAAAACCATGGAATAGAAGCTATAATATAATTATTAGAAGCTGCTTTTACGGACATAATACCATGACTCTTTTGATAGTGTTCCATATCTACAATACAATTTTTATAAAAAGCTCTAAAATCTTCATCATATTCGGTACAAATAAATGTGATTGTTTTGTCATCATGAAGGACTGGATAATACGGCGTTAAATAGTCCCAATAACCTAATACGCCATCTTGAAGTGCCATCCGAAATTCCTGTTGTTTTCCTATAGATCGTGTTATTAGATAAAGATATGTAGGGAAAAATTTGATTTTTTTACCTTTTAATATACGTCTAAGTATCGTAACATCCACCGTTACCGTAATAGAATATGTAGTCGTTGTAACCATTTGTGTAAAATAATTATATGTTTGCACTCTTGGCCATGTTTCCATATCAATTGCATGAAACTCTGCCTTCATATTGATATTGACGCCTCCTGAATATGCTCATTCCTATTAAATTCAAGGCAGGCAATATCTACAAAGACACTTTCTGCCTTGGCAATTTTTATCATTTTTTTATATTTTTCGTAATACAACATAGATGTTTTACCCAAAATATTCCTGATATCAACATCACGAATCAAGCAAAATTTCATGTCTAAATTCATCTAAAAATAATTAATTTTTATACAAGTATAAACTTTTTATTTTAGTATTTCAACTAAATCACCCAAAATACAGTTTATATTTACAAGCGCATAGTCAAGCCGCGTATATAAAAAATAACCGCTGTTGATATATTCTCAGAACATTGATCAGTCAACTGCTATTCTTCTTTTCAAATATCAGCCTAGTTCATTAAAAAGTCTGGAACAATTTTATGACTATCTTGTCTTGTATAAAAATTTATGTTTATGCGATTTGTATCTTCAAGTGGAACCGTTGATAAATTTTCTGCATGTGTCTGGGCCGGAAGAAACGCAATTCCCCTTTGTGCCAAAATCATTTATTTGATCATTTCATAGGAATCAATCTCTAACAACTGACTTGTTTTAATATTATGTTCACTGGCAAAAGCCAAAGAAATTTGCCGAAAAGGGCAGCTTTTATCTCGATTGATAAAAAACGTTTCTTCAGATATCGTTATGATCTTTTTATTTTTCTCTTTAAATAGAAAAACTGTTTCTTCATAGCCCCCTACACGCTTGAATAAAGGATTGATGATAGTGGAATGTGTGACAATTATATCTGCCTCACCGCTTTTAAGCAGCGTTTCTAATAAACGATTTTGTTCAATATACAGTGAGCAATACGAATTGAATTTCATTAACTTTTCTTCGATGTAAGTTTTGGCAATAGATTGCGTCGTAGCAATTTTATATACTTCATTTTCCGACGTAATATTTCGTTTCAGCTCATCGAGAGTGTCCATTATTTTATCAGAATACAGTAATAAAACTTCCCCCGCTCGTAACAAGCGAACACCTTTATTATTGCGTTTAAATAATGAAACACCCAATTCATTTTCCAATACTTTAATGCGTTCTGAAACATTTGGCTGTACATAACCGAGTTCATTTGCTGCTTTCGTTATAGATTCTAATCGGGCAACGGTTCTAAATATACGCAGATCGTTGAATTCCATTTTAGCACCTCTATATTCATCATTATAAATGATGACAAATATAATTTATACCTTTTTTACAATGCTGTAAGAAAAGAATATACTGAACCTATCAAAAAGAAAAGAGCGTGATAATAATGGTTGGTATGCAATATAAAATTATAGTGCCTAAAACTTATGATATGAATAGTATTCGCAACAGAGTCCTTACAAATGGTTCTAAAACGGATTCCTTTCCCGGCTTGCTTTTTAAATTCTATCTGATAACAGAAAAAGATAAATACAAAAATATCTATAATTCTTACGCCCCACTATATTTATGGGATAAAACAGAAGGTATGAATCAATTCATTTTCAACGGATTTTACGATAATATATTAGAATCCTTCGGTTGGCAAAAAATCAATATTGGCATCCCGCTAAACGTAAAAACCGATGTAAAATTGCTTAAAAGTAAATTTGCTATAGAATGTACTGGCTGCATTACAGAAACTCAAAATTTAAATTCAGCTGTCTTCAATCTCCCACAAAACAATTTATCAGAAAAATCTATCGGAGAGTTTTTAATTTACAATCCTGATAAATGGACATATAGTCAATTCTATTTTTACGAAGACATCCCCGATGAAGTTTATGTTACGGAAAACATTAAAATCTATGAAATTTTGCACATATCTAAGGGACAAGACCTTAATAATAGAGATTAAACTCTCCAGCTCACCATCAATTGTTCCCCACAGTACAACCCTTGATTTTATTGGTGAAGATGAAGCGTGGAAATTGGAAAAGGCAGACAGCAAATCAAACTGTCTGCCTTTTCCGTTGTTTGGCTATTTTCTCGATAAACAAGTTACCACTTCGTTAATCTCAGTGTCTCACTTAGCCTTATCGATAAATCTGGTAACATTAATTATGAAATCCTGCCCATTTAGTTATTGTTTATTTTTATAAGATTCAGCCAAAATCGTCATTGGGTGCTTAACTTTCACTTGCGCCCCATGAGAAATTTGATTGCGGCAAGTGCCGCAGTCCGTAAGAACTGTATCTACACAACTTTCTTTTACTGCATTAACTAGATTTTTACCAATCTTCATCGACCGTTCATAGTTTTCTGCTTTATAACCATAATTACCGGAAATACCACAGCAACCAGCATCAATATCATCGATCTGTAACCCTGGAACAAGTCTTAACAGTTCGAGGGACGGCAGACCAATACCTTGTGCACGTAAGTGACACGGTGCATGATATATGAATTTATGGTTGACTTCACCGAAATTCGTGTTCAGTTGATCTTGCTGCGCGATATCCATAAGAAATTCAGAAGCATCAAAAATATGCTTTGCATTTTCTTCAAGATCTGGAATTTCATCTTGAAACAATTCATGGTATTCCTGCACCAGCATCAGGCTGCAGCTAGTACAGATCGTAAGAATCGGATAACCTTTATCAATGCATTGTTTAATCAAATGCGAATTTTTCGTTGCATTTCTTTTCGCTTCTGCCATATAGCCCGTAGTGACAAGTGGTGATCCACAGCAGACAAAGTCGTCTTCCGTTAAGACTTCATAACCGTTCTGATTCATTACTTCAACAAAGTCCATGCCAACCTGCGGTTCATTGTAGTTAATAACGCAGCCCGGAAAGAATACTACTTTTTTGTCTAAAACCGCCTGTTTCTTTCGTTTGAGCATCGAGCCAAAGGTTTCCGAAGCAAATTGTGGCAGCGGTCTCTCATCAGCAAGCCCCATAGCCTTTACCATCCCAAGGGATGTACCAATACTGGCACCAACGTTAGCAAAAAAAGCTCCCAGCGGCATACGCTCTAACAACCACCCCATCTTTTCTGGATGTCCGAGTATTGCATCGCGCTGCGTGTGTTTATGTGTTTCATAATACTTGGCCCGAGCTAACATATTCATTGTTGAAATTGGCACACTCGATGGACAGGCAATATCACAATTTTTACAGTTTGAGCACAAGTATAGGGTCGAATCCATTTCATCATCCGCGAAATGAAGTCTCGACTGCACTGGACCAACCATTTTGGGTCCACGGAATTTATGTGTTGCTGCCGTGACCGGACAAGCCGTTATACAGGCTGTGCAAGAAATACAGCAATCCGGCAAATTTATTTTCGTTTCATCCATTTCATTATACCTCCATCGCTGACGCAGCAGCCTGATAAGCAGATGCAAGCGCTACACCATTTCCAGATTTTTCAAAACAGAAATCATACCCGCAGAGATTGCGTCCGGCAGTAAAAACATTCTTCAATACCTTTTCGCCCTTTTCATTGACCGGGCACATTTCATGATTAACCATAACACCAGCCAAGGAAAACGGTTGTTTTTGATTGGAGAAGAGTTCAACATTTGCCCATTCGTCTTCTTTTTGGGACATAATTTTTATTGGTAAATTGAAGATCGGTTCAATAATCTTGTTGTTGTCGAGAACTTCAAGACCACCACTATAGTACCCACCTGTCGCCAAAATAAAACTTTTAGCGGCATAGGTATGTTCTTTGCCGCCCCCGCTGACTACAACAGCTCCACATACACCATCTGTTATGACAGCCGAGTTTACTCTGGCTTTTTCAATAATTTTTACGCCATGTTTTCTAGCAGCATTATGAAGAAGTCTCGACAAACGCATGCCAGCCGCCGACGGTGGAATACATAGAGCTTCTGTAATATCACATTGCAGCTCAGATTTCATTTTGTCATAAGCATCATAACTTGGCATCGTTCCAAGAACCTGTGGAAATACAATGGCAGCACCAGGTTTTACGAAAGCTTGAAGCTGATTAGCACAGTCTTTTTGACCTTCCTTTGTATCGAGCCAGCGAGCGATATCCATGATCATAATATCACGCCCCCCGATGGCGTCTTCCATCCGCGGATCTACGGTTACGATTTCATATTTTTTATCTTTGCCAATCGTTTTATTTAGCATTTTTTCCGTCAATTTAGCATAATAATCCTTCAAACCTTTGAAATCAACGAGGTAAATCGTATCCGCTTTTTTTAGAACCTGTGCATCAAAAGACTTCGGATAAAGTCCCGTCGGTTTCATTGTTCCAACAGCTGTCGGAACCCAATGAAGTTCATCAACGCTGCCTTCATAGGCATAGCCTTCCTCTTTCGTAAGCTCAAGCAGAAATTCTACGGCCGCTTCGACTCGCTGCAATCCAAGCTTGCTGTATGGATGATCATTCGGCAGTGTATTTATACAGTTTTTTAAGGAACTGCTTTCCTTTTTATTATTCGGATATGCCATGAGATCAATTAAACCACCGCCAATTTCAAAAGCACCATAACCGTAACGAAGCATCGTTACCGATTTTCCTTTTTTCGCTGCAGCAATCGCAGCTAGTATCCCCGAGATACCGCCGCCAATCACAACTACATCACATGCTTTCATCAATCTATTCCCCCACCAATATTTAATACACCGTCATAGATACCACGCATCAGTTCTACTTCGCGAATTGTATTCCCCCACATTACCGGAGAAATACCTTTATAACGAGCCTGCAAAAAATCTTTCATTTCTGCGATTGCATCGTGATCTTTCATAAGATCATTTTGCGCAAGCATTCCCATGCTGCGAAATGTACAGAAAGCCCCTTGGCAAGTACCCATCCCCATTCTTGTCTTACGACGAATATCGCTGAGCGTATAATCAGAAGCCGTATCCGTGGTTGTTACCATTTCTTCGATTTCAGCCATCGTTACATTTTCGCATTCACAAACGATTTCTCGTTTCAAAGGTTCCGCTTCCATACGTTGGATAACCTTTTTAAATTTCTGCTGTCCTAAACGGGAAGCGGCAAGCTTAACACCGAAGGACGGGAAATATTTGCGTGCTTTTTTGATATCAACTGCATCAATATCCGGCACAAGTTCTTCTTCTGCTGTACGACAAACCGTCGTGTTATTGATATATCTACAGACGAGATCCGCCATTTTTTCAGCCATTAAGCGATAGGTCGTAAACTTACCACCACAAATACTAGCAAACCCTCTAAGTCCATCATGTTCATGATCCAGAATGACGAACCCACGCGATACACCACGCCCTTTCGCATCGGCATCTGCTGTATAAAGCGGTCTAGATCCACAAAATGCACGCAGAATACGGAACCCACGAAGGTCTTCAAAGGTAAGTTCCCCAATACGCAACAAGTATTCAACTTCAGCAGTTGTTACTTGTGTATCTTCGGGAGAGTCAACAGCCCTAGACGTTGTCCCAAGAATCGTAATCGAGCCATGTGGTACAAAAATATCACCATCAGATGATTTATGTAAACGATTGACAATACGACTTGTAATACGGTGGTTAAAAGCGATCAATGTACCGCGGTCTGGCTGTACATTGACTGGAATATTGCTAAATCCAGCAACTTTTCCAGCCCAAGGACCAGCAGCATTCACGACAAAGTCACATTCGATATCGTATTTTTGTTTAGTAAAATAGTCTTGTACCGTAACACTGGTTACCTGCCCATTGGAAGAATTCACACGAATAACTTCCGTATACGTTTTAACACGACCACCGTAACGCTTGGCAGAGTCAATATTCTGCCAAGCCATACGGAACCCATCGATAGCGGCATCCGGTACACGATATACAGCTTGTGCACGATGTGTTAAGTTTGGCTCCAAATGCCATGCTTCCATCGGATCAAGCTGGATTGCTGGCAAATTGATCTTTTTACAGGCCTCTACCCATTCTTTTTCATAAGCAGGATCATCTTCTGGTAAACGCACAAAGAAACCTTCTGTCGCTTCAACACAATGTTTACCAATCCTACGCAGAATCATATTCTCCTCAATACATTCGCGCCCTGCTTCCGAATCCTTTACTGCATAGCGTCCGCCGCTGTGCAGTAAACCATGATAACGAGAGCTTGAGCCATTCACCATATCACGCATTTCAAGAAGCATTGTATCTACGCCGCGCATTGCCAAGTCACGAAGTATTCCTACACCAGTGGCTCCGCCACCAATTACAATTACGGTCGCCTTTTCCATATTTCGTCCTCCTCATAGTGTTAAGGTTCCTGTTTATATTTAAATGTTATAAATTGACTGAAAAAATTATACCATTCGGCTAAAATTTTCTATAGCAGAAAAGCTCTATTTTTTGTAGGAATTTAGCACTTTATAAATGTAGGTATTTTTCCTACAAAAATCAGACTATATCTGCTATCCTTATTTTTTAAAAATAAGGATAATGTATATGAAGACTTATTATAAATAAGCATATATTAGACACCAAAAAACGTCCGATATATCAAAAGGTAAAAATGGGAAAGAGGTTTTTTAATGTTAGGAGCTATTTGGGATTTCTTCAAAACTGGTGCAAATATTACACCGATCAAAAACCCATCTGAAATCAAAACAAAGTTTAACAAAATGCGGTGGCAGGTATTCGGTTCAATTACAATCGGATACGGTTTATTCTATGTACTCCGTCTTAATTTTTCAGTAATTAAAAATCAGCTGCTTACTTTAGGCATCCTTGATGCGCAGCAGCTCGGCATTATGGGTTCCGCTTTGTTTATCACCTATGGTCTTGGTAAGTTTACCAACAGTTTTTTGGCGGATCGATTCAATAATAAACGGTTCTTTGCTTTTGGGTTGTTTATGTCTGCGGCGGCCAGCACGGCGATGGGATTTTGCAGCAGCTTTACACCTCTCGTTGTACTCTGGGGTATAAACGGCTGGTTCCAGTCGTTTGGAGCTGGTCCTTGCATCGTCGCTTTAAACCAATGGTTTACTAACAAAGAACGCGGTACATATTATGGTGTTTGGTTTACCAGCCATAATCTTGGAGCAGCCTTTACGTATGTCGTTACAGCCGTTTTAGTAACTTCCTATAGCTGGCAGATGGGCTTTATCGTTCCGGGGATTGTATGTATGTTTGGTTCGGCAGTAATCCTTCTTTGCATGCATGATCGTCCAGAAACAAATGGACTGCCGAATGTTGAAATATACAAAGGCGACGTAGCTCCAGAAGAGATTAAGACTGACAAATCCGTTGCTCAGCTCCAATGGGAAGTTGTTAAAAATCCGGCAGTTTGGATTCTTGGACTCTCCAGCCTTTGCTGCTATATCACTCGTTATGCAATTGAAAGCTGGGGTATCATCTATTTGACAGCGGAAAAAGGCTATTCGACGCTTGGAGCTGGTAGTGTTCTCGGCGTCATGCAGGTTGCTGGCATCTTTGGTGCTATGACATGCGGATTGGTATCTGATAAATTTTTTAATCACAAACGCAACAAGCCAGCTTTGATCTATGGTATTTTATATACCGTAGCGGTTATGCTTTTCCTTTGGGCTCCACCAAGCTTTGCCATGGATATGTTCAGCCTTTCTTTATATGGATGGGTAATGGGTGCGCTTGTTTGTTACCTCGGCGGTCTGATGGCTGTTGACATCGTGCCAAAACGTGCTACGGGTGCGGCTATGGGGATGATCGGGCTTCTCAGTTATGCTGGTGCAGCGATCCAGGAAGGCATCAGTGGTTACTTAATCAATTCAAATATGACAATTGTGGATGGTCAAAAAATTTATGACTTCACTACAGCCAGTGAATTTTGGGTTGGAGCAGCCGTTGTTTCCTGCTTACTGGCATTATTAGTATGGAATGCAAAACCAAAAGAAATCGTGTAAATTATCCATTTTTATAAAAAACGGACAGCGAAAGCTGACCGTTTTTTTGTATGCTAAGAAACTATTAAGAAATATGCACCTATGAATTTTTCGTGTTTTCCAGTATTTCATGGGCAAAATTAAAGATAAAAACGTCAAAACAAAAGCAAACAGATGCTTTTACCGTATATTTTTGTTATACTAGTCCTAATCGTATGTTATCGGATTATAATAATTACGCAGACTTTGCACATCAATTAGGAAAGGAATTTTTCAGAATATGGCACATCGACAATTTTCCCTCGTTGTAATCAGTTTTATGTGTTTATTTATTTTATCGGGATGTGGTAGGCCTCCGTCTGAAGAGTATATTGATTTTAATAAAACCCAATCAATGGTACAAGACGATATACCTGTGGATAATGGGCAGCGACCATTGGTTATTGCACTGGCAGCTGTGATTTCACCTAAAGATACGATTGATTGCTATCGTATCCTTGCCCAGCGAATCTCAGCGGTTACCGGTCATCCGACTGTATTGATTCAGCGCAAGACCTATGTGGAAGTTAATAAACTTCTGTCAAATGGAGAAGCGGATATGGCTTTTCTTTCCACGGGATCCTACGTGTCTTACAAGGGTTTATACGACATTGAAATATTGGCTATGGCAGCATTGGATGATGAAATTGTATACCGTCCCTATATAATTGTTAACAAAGACAGCAATATATATTCTTTTGAGGATTTGGCCGGTAAGACCTTTGCTTTTACCGATCCCTTAAGTTTTTCTGGGCATTTGATCATTGAGGATATACTTCGTTCGCAAGGAACAAACTCTGAACGATACTTTAAACGATATTTTTATACCTATAATCATGATAAATCCATTTGGGCCGTTGCCCATCATGTTGCGGATGCAGCGAGCATTGATAGCCAAATCTACGACTATGCTAAAAGTAAAAACCCTGAGATTACGAACAACATTCGAATTATCTCAGTGCTTGATCCAGCTCCGACGGGACCTGTCGTCGTGCGCAAGGATCTTCCCTACGAGCAAATTGAACAACTACGACAAATATTTTTGGAAATGAATCAAGACCCCGATACGGCACAAGCGATGAAAAAACTGATGATAGACCGCTTTATTCCACCACAACCAGAACGCTATATTCCATTGAAGAAAATTTATGATCGGACTACTATATAGTTATGAAAATAAAAATTGCTAAATTTAGAGAAAAGATCAATCGTTTTAGTTTATATTACAAAATCAATATTTTGGTCATTGGAATGATTGTGTTGTCGGGGATTGTCATTAGCATAATAATGTTAAACGCTACTTCGCATCTTTTGGGAACGCAACTTGACAAGCGTGGCATTGACATTGGCAATTCCATTGCGGCTCTGAGCAGTAATGATATTTTACTTGAAGATTATTTTGATATTTCCGATCGGCTAAATAAAACCAAGAATAATAATCCAGAGGTTCGTTATATACTTATCACGGATTCGGCAGGTAGAATTCTTGCCAGTACCTTTGGAAATAGCCTGCCAAAAGGACTTGCAAGTGTTCGGTTACCCGTAGCCGAAGAACTGTCTATTCAGGATGGCAATGAGCTTTGGATTAAGAGCTTACAAAGCAGCGAAGGCGAGATTCGAGAAATTCTATTTCCCATTGAAGAAGGTAATATCGGTTTTGTTCGGATAGGTTTGTCAGAAAAGATTATGCAGGGGCTGCTGGCACAAAATATCAAGGAAATTATTTTAACTGTATTATTCGTTAGCCTTTTGGCGGCGATTGGCGCAACGCGCCTTTCTTACTTGATCGTGAAACCGTTGCGCGTGCTGCTGGAATCGGCCCACCGGATACAGCAAGGTGATTATAATGTGCGGATAAAGGGTCAAAATGCCGATGAAATTGGCAACTTGGCACGGGCCTTTAACGCAATGGCACACAGCTTACGAAAAAAGAACCGAGAAAATTATCGTTTACTAAAAGAAGTACAGTCCAAAGAAGAAATGCGAGTATCTCTGATACGTAACCTCTTTACGGTTCAGGAAGATGAACAGCGTCGTTTATCGCGGGAACTACATGATGAAACAGGACAATGTATGGCATCATTGCTGGCTTATATAAAAGTCCTACATTCAAAAATGACCACCTCAGAACAAAAAAAGCTATTAGCCGATGCTCGCACCGTCACAGTAAATGTTCTGGAACGAATCAGAATAATGGCTGTGGAATTGCGACCGCCAGAATTAGATTATCTCGGTGTTGTTGCGGCTATGGAAAAATATATCACAAATTTCAATAACCAAAATTCACTAAACGTCGAGTTTACCCCACCCCTGGAGAAGTTGAATATGTCAAATAATACTGCTGTCTCCTTATATCGTATTCTGCAAGAAAGCATGACAAATATTCTCTTGCATGCCAAAGCACAGCATGTAGATGTCATGATAACGAAGGTTGACAACAGTATTTGTATGCAAATCCAAGATGATGGTCAGGGTATGGAAGAAAATGCGTTGGAAATTGCCCGTGGTAATAATCGCTTGGGTTTATTTGGTATGCAGGAGCGGGCTGAGCTGCTTGGTGGCGTCCTAAGCATTGACTCTACACCTGGTAAAGGGACTAGAATTACTGTTATATTACCGATTGGAAGTGAAGAATGTTGAAAAAGCTGAGAATTATATTAGCAGATGATCATGCCGTGCTGCGCACTGGTCTGAAACTCCTACTGGATAACGAAGCGGATTTTACAGTTGTTGGTGAGGCAGCAAACGGTTATGAAGTTCTTGCTCTATTAGAACATACAGAAGCCGACGTCCTGATTTTAGATCTTTCCATGCCAATTATGAGCGGATTAGAATGCTTAAAGGAAATAAAAAAATTGCAACTTCCTATTAAAATTCTCGTGCTCACAATGTATCAGGATGATCATTATATAAAAGAAGCAATGCAGTTAGGAGCCGGTGGCTATTTGGCGAAGAACTCGATTGACACGGAACTCTTTGAAGCTTTACGGACCGTTGCAAAGGGAGCACGCTATCTAAGTGAACAAGATACTCAAATTCTACTTGATAAACTCTTTAATAATCCGGAAGCTCTACTCGATAATCAACCGTTTTTTTTGAGCAAACGGGAAAAAGAAGTTTTTGAGCTGCTTGTTCGTGGTTACTCATTAGGAGTAATAGCAAATATGCTGTACTTGAGCATCAAGACGGTCAGTACCTATAAGACCAGACTGATGTTAAAACTCAATTGTAAGCAAAAAAGTGAGCTGGTTGACTATGCGTTAAAGCACAAAATGTTATTACCAAAACCTGATGATTTATAAATGACTTGGTTCCATATTCTCACTTAATTATTCGAAATTACATTTTCCGTAAGCAGCGACTGCTTTCTGAATAATTTTCAACCCATTAGATAACCGCTATCCTAAAATAAGTCTCCTATGAATTTTATTTTATCATAGAAGACTTATTTAGGATTAACTTATAGACTTGTTTTTCACAGTTTTATATTCTATACAATTATAAGCAACGATACTTATATAGTGAGATCATCAAATACTTCACTCCGGCTCGAAGTTGTTTTACTCTTGTTGGTACTATTCCACGTGACACTAGCAGCATTGATTTCACTACATTAATAAGTACTAAAAAAATTACTTCCACTTTTTTTCTAAAACCTTTTCAACAAATATCTTTGCAATCATAGGATCAAACTGTGTGCCGGAACATTTTTTTATTTCGTCTATGGCATCTTTTTCACTTAATACTATACCATAAGCTCTATGAGTAGTCATGGCATCAAAAGCATCAGCAATACCAATAATCCTGGACTGTATTGAGATTTTTTCACCTTTAAGCCCTCTCGGATATCCTTTACCATCCCATCTTTCTTGATGCTCAAGAACATAATCAGCTATTTCTGAAAATTCATGAACTGAGCTTAATATACGATATCCTATTTCAGGGTGTCTTTTCATTTCAGTCCATTCGTCATTATTTAATTTTTGAGGCTTGTTAAGAATTTTTTCCGTAATACCTATTTTCCCTATATCATGCATAAGTCCAGCTGTTCTAATCTTATTGACATCGTCTTTGTCAAAATTCATTTTGGTTGCAATATCTTCACAAAGTTTACTGACTCTATTCGAGTGCAGCATCTCTCTATTGTTTTTTTCATACAGCGTATTTATAATCAGATCTACAGTTGTACTCCTCGTACTTGAGCTTTCATAAACTTTATGTTTATACATATGGTCTTCAGCCTTTTTGAATATCTCTTGTACATTTTCTTTCTCATTCGTTTTTGTTGCATAGCCAAAGGAAATAGAAACATTAAGAGAATTCACCTTTTCTCTTGCTGCCCGCTCCCATATCCGTTTAATAACCATCTTTGCTTCAAAACCAGTCGTTTTAGGCAATATAATAACAAATTCATCGCCACCAAGTCTGGCAATAATATCATTAGCCCGGCAGCTGTTCTCGATCGCTTCTGTCACTTTTCTAAGTAATTCATCCCCCATAGCATGTCCGAAGGAGTCATTGACCAGCTTTAACCCATTTACATCACCCATGGCAATGGTCAACGGAAGATTGCTTTTTGTATCCAGTCGCTTTAATTCTTCTTCGTAAAATCTGCGATTATATAGCCCCGTAAGTTGATCATGGAAACCTAAATATGAATTTTTTTTGTTTTGAACTACCAAATCTTTATTAACAATGACCAGCTCTGCGGCCCTGTCTTCTTTTTCTTTATTAGCAACGACTAATTCTATAGATCGGTCTACTTTCTCTTTATTTGCAATAACTAGCTCTGCGGCTCGGTTTTCTTTCTCTTTGTTTTGAAAGACAAGCTCTTCATTCGCTATGATTAACTCGGCGGCTCGTTTTTCTTTTTCTCCATTTTGAAAAACCAGCTCTTTATTCGCAACAGCTAACTCGGCGGCTCGCTTTTCTTTCTCTTTGTTTTGAAAGACAAGCTCTTCATTCGCTATGACCAACTCGGCGGCTCGTTTTTCCTTTTCCCCATTTTGAAAAACAAGTTCTTTATTCGCAAGCACTAACTCGGCGGCTCGTTTTTCTTTTTCCTCATTTTGAAAGATAAGCTCTTTATTCGCAATGACAAGTTCGGCGGCTCGATCTGCTTTCGCTTTATTCGCAATAACTAACTCTGCTGCCAATTTGTATTTTTTTTCATTTTCTTTGGCTTCTTTTAATGCTCTTTCTATAACAAAGATCAATCGATCCAATTTATCTTTAAAAACATAATCTGTCGCACCTTGTTTTAAAAGTTCCACCGCCGTCCCCGCGCCAACAAGCCCAGATACACAAATAAAAGGAGTGGCCGGACATATAGCTTTAACATGTTTCAGTGCAACAAAACCATTAAAATCAAGCAACATGAAATCAGAAAGTATGAGATCATATTTTTTCGTTGATATTGCCACAATAAAGTCTTGCTCTTTAAGAACCATATCCATTTTAATTAAGTAATCCGAATTTTCATTTAAATACTTTTGTATCAAATCAGCATTTGGCAGAGTATCTTCTAAACAAAGTATTTTCAATTGATATTCCTTATCATTTTTATTCATGATTGAAGTCTCAAACTAAAAAAAAGCCATAAAATAGCTATTACAGCCTTTGATTTTAATGTTTTTCTTGCAATAGATAAAAAATATAAGCCATCCAGATGGCTCGCATTGACATATAGAATAGTTCTTAACTCCATGTTTACTCACCTTTCTTTTGCCTAGAGAAAAACAACAGGCATCACCTTAGCCTCATCAAATTTTTTCGTCATGGCATGTTAATACGTTGTGAACAGTAGCTAACCAAATTCCGTACCTATTGAATTTTTTATAGTTATGCCTTTTATTATACATAATAAATTCGATATTTTTTTACAGCATCCTGCTTTTTAACTCTTATCCGCCTAAAAAAGCACCAAGTTTTCATATTAGAGATATTCATCGAAACAAAAAAGTTGAAATGCTTTTGTTACTTATTCTTTGGTCTATATTGTAAAACCAATAAATACAAAAATGCATCCTCTATATTAGATATGAATCTACTATAAAGGATGCATTTCCCTATAATTCCTGTGCCAATGTGTTCAATCGTTCTGCTATATGAATCAATTCTTCAATGCTGGCAGAAATCTCTTGTGTTGCCGCTGCCTGTTCCTGGCTGGTCATTAAGGAAGTACTGCTTCGCTTGTCCACTTCGCTTACATTTTTCTTAATGTCTTGTGTTAATGCTTTAATCTGGGATACTGTTTCACCTGATTGTGTCGCTAATTTTCTAATTTCTTCAGCTACAACGGCAAAACCTCGCCCCATTTCACCAGCACGAGCAGCCTCAATTGCAGCATTAAGCCCCAGCATATTAGACTGATTTGATACGGATGAAATAAATTCCGTAATCGTATTTATCTTATTGATAGCTGTTGTAACATACTGAACATATTTGTATAAATCCTGTTCATTTGCATTGATCGTAGCAGCACTTTTTGCCAAGTGTTCAATTGCCGTAGATATGCCAGCTAAGTTATTCGATAAATTTTCAGACATATCCTTTAAATTTGCTGCATGTGCTTTTGGTATAACAACACCTAGTGTAGCCACAATTACGTTCCCATTTTCTTCATCATATACGGGATAATTTGCAATGTAAACCGGTACGCCATAACGTTCCGAACCCAATTCTACTATTTGTACATTCCCAGAATGAATCGTTTTATAGGCAATATCCGTTTCCTTTAATTCGTATCCAACTGCCATTCCCGATAATGTAAATTTCCTAGATGACTGAACATAAGCAATTTTCGTTAAATCTGACATATATAAAAATGCTCCCTCAGGAAACAATTCAACAATGATAGGAGCAAATTCAGAAAATCCACTTGCTATAGGATGCAGGCGTGGTAAAACCAGCGAAAAAGCCCCTACTATATTTCCTGCATCATCTACTAAAGGTATAGCTATGGTAGTCAAGCGCATTCCATATGCCGATCTCGGTACTTTTTCACTCAAAATCTTCCGTTCCTTCATCGCCCTAACTGCAATACTTGTCTCTTTCAAATCTGAGCCCACGCTAAATATTGACAAATCAAAGGCTTTGGAAGCAGCTTTCCATTTTATTGTTCGCCCTTCCATAAAAAGAAATACTGCTCCTCCTGGAATTACATTGATTTCTAGCTCAGCTATCATTTTTAAAGCATCGACATATTTAATATGAAGCATTTTATCTGTCTGATCCAATATAAACAACTCCTTTTCGCTAATGCGCCTGCAAATAGAAATACTTTTTCTGTTGTCCCTTAATTATCTTTCTCTACAATCAATACTATACGACAAACATGCCTCTATTCCTGCCCACCAGCTATCAGCTGCCTTAAATTTCCTAAGGCATTTTCCGGGAATTATAGTGAAACAAACTGACTTATAAGAAAAAGCCCTCCAGCGATCCAACAATACCAAGCAAACGGACGCATAGCTGAAATTTCATTTTTGTGAAACCATTTCATCATGAGCCAAACACTTAAAAATGCTGCAATTCCTGAAGCAATTCCGCCAACTATTGCAACTTGCAATAAATCTCCCAGCCCTGTTTGCAAAAGCTTAGGCACTTCTAGTATTCCTGCACCAATAATAATTGGCGTTGCTAGTAACATTGAAAACCGTACCGATTCACTGTGTTTCAGACCTGCTGTAAACCCTGCAGTAATCGTAGCTCCAGAACGTGAAAACCCTGGAACAAGTGCTAAGGATTGAAACAAGCCGATAATAACAGCTTCTTTATAGTTAAGTTCTTGTATTGTCTTTACTCCTTTACTACGAATTTTTTCACCCCAATAAAGAAGACATCCATTTACCATTAAAAAAAATGCGGCACTTGTCACATTGCTAAAAAGAAATCGCAATGGTTTTTCCAATGTAAAGCCAATAATAGCCGCAGGTATAGTTCCTGCCAAAATTAAATATAATAAACGTCGACTTTGGTTATCTCGTTTACATAAACTTTTAATAATTTCCGTCCACTCACTACCAAAGAATAACAACAATGCCACTGCTGTTCCTAAATGTAACATAACCATAAATGGTAAAAAATGTTCTTTTAAAAAAGCAGTGTCCAAATTCCAATTAAATACGTACGGTGTAAGCACGCTATGTGCCACACTACTAATAGGAAAAAGTTCTGTAATACCTTGTACAATAGCTAAAATAAATGTCTGTGAAAAATCCAATATGAGCTCTCCTTTTTATTGAAAATAACTAAACGCACATTATGCTTTCGTAAATTTCATTTTATAGTTTCTTTAACAATTTATAAGCAAAAAACACATGAACTTTACACGTCAAATGCAAAGTTTTATTTTCTTTTTATTAAGGTGCTATAATTACCTTCATTTTTTTTGTTGAATTTTTATATTCGTCTGCTAATTTTTTACTCTCAGCTTCATAACTATCCGTTATTTCAATATTTTGCAACGTTGCTACTTGTTTACGCATAGCTTGTATATCAGGCAACCAATAACTAATATTATCAATATACACTGGTGTTCCTGAAACCATTTCTGCATCTAATCCTTTTTGATAAGCTGAATTAACTATTGTTGATAACGAAATTAAATCTGTCAAAGGAATATCTGTTTCAAAAGATGCCCGAACTTGTTTCATAATATTAGGCAATTTTATAATTATGGATGGATTTACAACATCTGCTAACAATGCCTTAGCGAATTTTTGTTGTCTTTCAATCCGTCCAATGTCTCCCATTTCATCATGTCTAAACCGTACATATTCTAAAGCTGTATTTCCATCCATGTGTTGCTGCCCGGGTTTCAAGTCTATAAGTCCATCATTATCGACTTCGCCTTCATCATATTTATCATAATAATACATAGCTTTATCCACATTAATGTCTACACCACCAAAAGCATCAATAACATTCTTAAATCCGACCATATTAACCGCAAGATAGTAATCAACTGGCACACCCAATAACTTTGAAACCGTTTTTTCAGACAATTTTGATCCACCATAGGCATAGGCATGACCTATTTTATTCCATTCGTATCCCGGTATATCCACTCTACTATCTCGTGGTATCCAAAGCAACGATATTGTTTTTTGCTGCATATCAACAGTCATTAAACAGGTCACATTGGATCGTCCTATATCATTTTTTCTTTGATCAATACCTAAAACTAAAATATTATATTTTCTTTGAGTATTGACCTTTGCATCCTGTACTACTGTCTCATTTGTTTTATCACTATCAAGATAGCCTTTCCATGCTGCAAATCCACTACTTATCAGTAATAAAAGAACGAAAAAACTTATTGCGAATGCCTTTTTATTAACCGTTCTTTTTCTCTTCTGAGTATGTTTTCCCAAGCTTGGACCTCCATTCATTCATAAAATAATTGCTCAACTGCATCAGTATATCAGTTTTATATGAAAATTTCCAGGAACCAAGTATAAATTATTTAAATTATATTTTATTATGCCAGTGCTTCCATACTCCGGCTCTTTGCCTATTTCATAATGATCCACCATCTAATAATTTTCTATAAAACGCTTCACCTTTAAATTTCTTTTATTTTCAAGCTGCCTTTACCTAACAAGCTATCGCAAAAGTCTTGTAGTGCCTCTCCCTGGTCTAATTGATTCTCAGAGAGTTGACTTATCACTTGCTGCAGATAGAGCCCATCATGACCAATAACGCGGCTTGTCTGCCGTATACGCTCGATAATATATTCTTGAAATAGAGCATCTGGATCTTCTGGCAAGGTCGCCATTAATAATGCCCTCACGATAACAAACTGTACAAGCAGTCGAAACCATTCAATGTAAAACGGAGCTCCTTCTTCTGTAATAAAAATGCTTTTGAACACTTCATTCACCAGATAATTTTCCAAAAGATCACTGTACTTCGGCATAAAAAACATTTGATAAAGTTCCTTATCTTCTACATATTGCTGCACACTGTTTCGAGAAATCGGGAATTTGTCAGTTAGATGCCAATGTGATAAGACCACTTTCAATTCCTGGCGAAAAGACGGACGAAGTTCCTGATTCTGCAAACGTTGAAAGAATAACTGGCGTATACCATCAAGTTGTTTCGCAATTACAGTATTCTTTATCTCAACACACACGTCCTGCTTTTGTGCTGTTTCACCTGCTTCTAACTTCTGTTGATAAACATCGAGCAAATGATGGAATTTCTTTTCTGCATGATGTCCTGAAAGGCCGCCCGCCTGCCAAAAAAATTCATTTGCAAGCTCTATTCGTCTTTCCAAAGGCAAATTTCGATCCTGCAAAACGTGGATCAGGAAACGCCGCAAAGGCAGGCAATCCGTCTCCAGCCTCTGATCTTTATCTGTAATACGCAGTCCATCAAGTTCAGCCGCTTCAATTTTTTTTGTCACAAAACGAAGCGGTTCTTGGCGTCCCAAAATCAATCGCGCAGCCGCAGGGCAGGATACACACAGAGACCTCTCCGCATATTCTTCATTCCAAATATAGATCACCCGCGGATATGTACGGCAGGTTTCCGATAAATTTTTTTCTTCTGTTTTTCGCTGAATCATACACAGACCATCATTACACAAAAACAGACAGCGTTTTCCCTTGCCCATGCGAATACAGGCAATATCTTTTTCACCTTCATCCGTCTCTTCTTTTTGGTGTATAATTGCCCGCGATACCATCTCTTTAAACTCCGCATTATGACTTTTTTCATAGCGCTCACAAGTGGCTTCATCTATCACAATATCCCAACCTCTGCAGCAGGTATCCGGACAAAGCAGTCCAATGCAAGAAAACTCTGCCATATAGTCTGGTTCAATAACCTCCAGCATCGTTTTCTCTTCTTTAGTTCTCAAACCTTATGCCTCCCATAGTTTTCACATTGATTCGTTTATGTAAGCACAAGTTTGCCTGTAACTTACGTTCCGTAAATCGGCTCAATGCAATTTCGTACCTCTTTATAGTATACTAACACATTCGTCTTACTACCTACAAACAAATTGAACCTAAAAAAACGATAGAAATCTCATCAACAGAGATTTCTATCGTTTTTTACGCTACCGTATTTTTTATACTCACAAATATGTAAACTTAAATTTTACGGATTCCTATTGGGGAAGATTCACATGCTTTCTCAGTTTAGCAACAATAGGCAATGCGATAATCGCAGCTACGCCGATCTGAACAACATTGCCGGGAATTGATGCCATCGGCACTAGCCAATTACCATAAATAAGCGCTTCAGCAGCATAATAGCCAATCACCTTTATAATACCAGCAACCACCATGGCTATAACATACGCCGTCATAGAATCACGTTTTTCACAAATAGCACCGACCGTATAGCCAATTAGACCGACAATAACCAATGTAAAGGGTGCCCATAAAAACCAACCACCGATCACATCAAAAAGGGCCATGCCGATGCCTCCAGCCAAAGCACCAAACCGCCGTCCATAAAAAATAGCAATTACAAATAGAGGCACATTGCCCAAATGAACTAAACCACCGTTAGCGGCAATCGGGAGGCGAAGATTTAAAAATACCGTACAAACAAAAACAAGAGCGATGCCCAATGCTGCATATACTAACTGTTTTGTATAACTTAAGGATCGTTGTTCCATAATAATGCTTACCTACTTTCTAAAATATGAATCCAAAAATCTGATTACATACAATTCATCTATTTTTAATACTATATTAAGATAGCATAGAATTTATTTTATTGTCAACTTCCATTTATTATTTTATTTCGAATATAGCATCTGTCAACCTTATAAAAAAAAGAGTATGATTGAGCTTATAAGAAAAGAAAAAGTTCCTCTGCTTTTTGAAAGGAGTGACTCGGATTGCAAACGATTCATAAAGAAAATCATTTTACGGCTTCTGACATAGTCAAAGATATTGTCATCGGCATGTCTGATGGCTTAACAGTTCCTTTTGCCCTTGCAGCAGGGCTATCCGGTGCAGTTGCCGGAACAGGCATTGTCGTCACAGCCGGACTTGCTGAAATTGCGGCTGGTTCTATTTCTATGGGACTTGGCGGATTTTTGGCAGCCCGCAGTGAAGTGGAACATTATATTAGCGAAAGAAAGCGGGAACAGTGTGAACTACAAACCCGTCTGGCTGATGAAGAACAAGAAATTATTGATATTTTTAATTCCTATCATATTGCTCAAGAAACCAGTCGCCCCGTTGTTGAAGCTTTGAAGAAAAATCCTGAAATCATGGTTGATTTTATGATGAAATTTGAACTTGGATTAGAAGAACCCGACCCTAAACGAGCTTTAAAAAGTGCAGCAACGATTGCGGGTGCTTATGCCGCAAGTGGCATTGTCCCGTTATTTCCTTACATGATTGTTTCCAGTAGCCATGATGCACTTCGCCTTTCTGTTGTCATTACCTTATTGGCGTTATTTTTCTTCGGCTATTGCAAAGGACAGTTTATCGGGGATAAACCTTGGCGCAGTGCTCTGCAAACAACCTTAATTGGGGGCATAGCAGCCGGAGCAGCATATTTTCTCGCACAACTGTTTACAGCCTAGTCAGAAAAAGATCGCAAATGCTTATTTTAATAAAGCTAACGCATCTTCTCGTTCATTTTCCCAGCGAGCAAACAATGCTGGACGCAGTTGCGGGCTGCCGCTGGACCAAGACAGGTCGGTTAATTTTACTTCATAAATTGATTTGATAATATCCGCTTCATTCATGCTATTTAAATCCCGCTCAACGAATTTTGCTGCATCGCCAAATACTTGAGCCCCATAGTAACTACCATGCTGGATGCAATTACTAAATAAAACTTGTTGCAACGCATTGCTATGCTGACCAATATCAAAGTTATACCATTCAATTAAATTTTCTGCACCAGCATCATAATACTGCGGTTTTACATATTCATCCTGCAATAGCGCAAATCCCACTGCATCAATATTTCCAATCTCCTGCCATTTATCCACAAAAGACGGATCACTGCATGGATTTCCAGCGGAAGCTAGTTGCCTGCCATATTCGTCATATGGTACTTCATATTGGCATAACCAATTTACAAAGTTCTGCACAACTCCTGCGGCACTGGCAAACTGATATATTCCATAAGACCATCCACCACCATCTCTATTAGACTGTGACACCGCAGCCGGATTGCCACTACTTTCATATTTCGCACTTAAAGCTCCTAAACGTTCCATTTTACACATCCCTTTTTGAATAAAACTTTAGTTAAATTCTCCGCCTTCCCTTATGAATTAACATGCCATAAGAACGTTATAATACAACTAAAAAGGACTATATACTTGAGCAACGTTAAGCAAACGATGCCCTATATATAGTCCTCTTTGTGACAAATTGATAAAGGTAGTTGAAATTCTTTCGTTCGTTATATATTTATTTGTCTTTATGATTTTCCGTAATAATTTATTTGTACATATAATCAGCCGTCATTGGAATATTATTATCAATCCCTTTTGTTAAGAGACATTGATAAATATCGATCCCCCCCGTACGGAAAGCTGAAGCACAGCCGGTTAAATAAAGTCCCCACATGCGAATGAAACGCTCGTCATACAGTTTGCGCACTTCTGGAAGCTTTTGCTGAAAATTATCATTCCAGCAATCTAATGTCTTTGCGTAATGAAGGCGCAAACTTTCCGTGTGAAGCACATGGAAATCAAATTCTGGTAAAAGCTGTATGGTTTCACGCAAGGTTGGCACATAACCACCTGGAAAAATATATGTTTTGATCCATGAATTCGTCGGTGATTCAAAATTAGACATAATGGAATGCAAAAGAAATGTACCTTTATCTTTCAGCAATGCATTAACTTTAGAAAAATAAAGTGGTAAATATTTTTTTCCCACATGCTCAAACATGCCAATGCTGACAATTTTATCAAACCGTTCTTGTTTAGGATTCATGTCCATGTAATTTGCTAAGCGAATATCGACAAGTTCATCCAAGCCGAGTTCATGCACGCGCGCCCGAGCACCTTCGTATTGTTCTTTACTCAGTGTAATGCCAGTTGCATAGACTTTATATTGTTGAGCCGCACGAATCGCGAGCCACCCCCAGCCGCAGCCAATATCTAATAGATGTTCATTTGCAGTTAAGTTTAATTTTTTTAAACTATGATCAATCTTTTGCAGTTGTGCTTGCTCAAGAGTATCCTTTTCCGTCTTAAAATAGGCACAGGAGTAAGACATCGTTTTATCAAGCCATAAGGCAAAAAAATCATTGCCTAAATCATAATGCTTATGTATATTTTTACTTTCTATTGCTTCATCAATTTCTTTTAACTGATGTGTCAAATCCTTTAGATGAAAATCAGCTTTCGCTTCATTACCATTATTTTTGAAAAGTGTCGCAATGACATCATCAAGTGATCCTTCAAAATCAATGATTCCATCCATATAAGCTTCACCCAACGTAAGAATAAGGTCTTTTTTCACATTATTTAATGTCGGTTCCTTGTGAAAAATAATTTTAAAGACAGCTTTTCCACTGCCATAATACACTTCTTCTCCATCCCAAAATACAACAGAGAAACTACCTTTGTCCCACAATTTAAAAAGAGCTTTTAATGTTGTTTTTTTTAACATACAGACCCACTTCTTTCTTCATTACCAAACTTATTTTTGACAAAAACAAACATTCACCATCAATATACACCTACAAGACTTTTTTCGGTGTTTTTGATTGACAATGTAACAATAGTATAGCAAAGAGTAAAAAAAATGTATAATAAAATAAATAGATGGCTTACATTAATTTTACCACTAGCAACTATTGCAGCTGCACAGCCTCGACCTTTTCATTTTATAATAGGTATGATACAGTATTATTATATCATATTTATTCATTTATAATAAAACATTTATCTAAAGCTTATCGTCTGGATTGTGATCAAAATATTGATTTTTGAATGAATGAAAGTATATATTGGCTGTAATACTTAAACTCATATTAGAATACCGTTGCGGTAGATTTATATAGATAATGGAGATTAAAAGATGAGCAATATTCCAAGTAGTCAACAATTAGAAAATTTTATGATTTATGGTCGAGTAGGGAATTTCACACTGGCGGCTAAACAAGCGAATATTACGCAATCAGCATTTAGTTTTCAGATGAAAAATCTTGAGACCATATTAAACGTAAATTTGATCAGTCGTTCCAATCGTGGCAGCAAATTGACC
>Ga0302185_10000622_pt1 | contig 26938 bp, 21 predicted proteins | sample II_Bog_E1_1_FD_200231 | JGI IMG/M metagenome (GOLD analysis project Ga0302185, IMG submission 200231) | Peat permafrost microbial communities from Stordalen Mire near Abisko, Sweden - II_Bog_E1_2 | ecosystem: Environmental > Terrestrial > Soil > Wetlands > Peat | place: Sweden: Abisko... | reverse complement strand
CCGCAAGAAGAACTTGCAGTCCATAGCTACTAAGGTTTTGCTCCAGTTAATTGCCAAGAGGGGAAACACGCTTTGGGTTCCTCGTCCCACCTTTGAGATCAGTAAAACAATGTTGATTGGGTTTGACCAATCCAAAATGGGAAATGGATATCTGCTTTCGGTCTGTGCCACTATAAATTCAACTTTCAGTTCAGTTTTCTCCTCCACAACCTTTTTCGACAGCAATCAAAACAAATATCCTAAAATGACCGATCTCCTGCTGCTAGCCATCAATTCATATGTCGCTCGCAATGACAAGCCTCCTGCAGAAATCATAATCTTTATGAATAGCTGTGCTGGAGATCAGGTGTCCCTATATCATGAATTCTTCCTGGAGCCCTTCAACAAGAAAGCTAGAGAAATTTACCCTGACAACTTCATTGCTCTCAGCGTAGTCATGATCAACTGCAAAACGAGTGAGCGGTTCTTTGCAGGTGACCGTGATCAAGTCAGAAACGTCCAAGCCGGTACCCTCATTGCAGAAGATTTGGTCTCTCCCAACTACGATTTTTACATCATAAGCCAACAATCAAATCGAGGAACCAGCGTACCTAACCACTACAGAGTCATATACAGCACTTCCAAACTAGAGGAGGGAAAACTACAGGAATTAACTTTCAGCCAATGTTTCAATTACGTGAACTGGACAGGTTCAATAAAAGTGCCAGCAGTGTTGCAGTATGCCAAGAAATGCGTGAAATTCGGAGCTGAAGTGATGGAGAAAAACGAAGTGCCTGAAAGTTTGACCACCAAGTTGTACTTCGTATGAAGGTAGCTCAAATGTGAATAGATTTCTAAAGGGGTTGATTCAATTACCTTAACTTTCCATTGTGTTAGATAATAATATCTTCCTAACGATAATTCCTCCGAGATACGAAATTGTTATCTACAACTCCATATTAATTTGAGTACTTTATTTTGAAATATGATTTAAAATCTATCATATAAATTCACCATGAAAATATCTCAAGCATCCGTCAATTTGGCCTTGCTTCTACTACTCATTCACAGTGTGGCATCGCTTAACTGCAAAGCTTCCGTTTTCCACTTCACAGGGCAATACACCTTAGGCAAACAAGACGAGCTCAATCGCACCTTCACCAAAATTCAAGAAAAATTTCCGTCTCTTCCGACAGTCACTTATAAATATTCGAACACTACTACTTACACCATCACCAATGCCAAAGCTGCCTTCTATTATCGAGATTCAAAACAGAAAGCAGAAATATTAGGCAACAACACCATTGTGATAGAAGGTGGTCAATTGGAGGTCGATTTCACATATAACTGGTCCAAAAAATCAATCATTACCCGCAACGGTACTGCTTCTGCCTTTGGACTTACCGGATAGATAACCTTTGCCAAGTATGCAGTTTTGGACAATGATAGTTTCTTGAGCTACGAACTGCTTGACACTTAAAACTTAACTTGGGGCATTAATCCCTTCAAGCTTACTAGAATCGATCCTGCTGATGTGACCGACGAGGATAAACAAGCCCTTACTGACATGATGAATAACCTCACTGGGACAGTCAGTCTCAGGTAGTTTCTCTAAATTTAATTGGACAAGGTCTATGAGTATTATCTACGAAACTCTTTGCATGATGAACACTAGCCCATCAATAAACACTTTGACTATATTTGGACACCACGAGGCAAGCCAAACGTCACTATTTCCTTTTTGAGAAGAGCACTTAGAGTAGACATTTAAAAGGGTGGTATTTAGATGACATTCGATGTCCAAGCCTAGAACTCAACTTGGTGGACATGTGGAGAGAGAGAAGTGCCTCTCATTCCACTGAGCCCTAGGTAACTATCATAAAATTCAGAGTGTTTGGACACAGTCAATAGTTTTTGTCCTACGACTTCTATGAAAATGTATTGAGGCATGCCATTCACAAAAATCTTCTGGACACCGATCTCACGCGATAGGGTTGGTAATCGCGTATGTTCCAGTTTTTCGCTGGTGATCTTTATGAGGTCTTAGCCAATGTGCAAGATAGATTTTATGCTTCGGCACCAGTAACAGGCAGTTGCCAGGCCAACGACACTGGTCTTAAGGTATGGCAGGCTAACAATGACACTTTCAATGTTTCGGTTTATTTTCATTGTGAACTAAAAATTTTAACTGAGACTGTTATTGAATTCTCAGTTGGATTACAAGCTGAAATTGAAGGAATACCGAGGGCCTAAGCGCTTGATTTCAGATTCCGTCGCCATGACTAATTCATATCTTTTTATGAGCCTGCCGATTACAAATTGATAAACAAGGCCTTGGCCACCGCTATGATTTCAAGCTGCATCAATAGACTCTACGGAAGCCATCTTTTCGGTTCAGGGTGGCCTTTGCATCCTGCCCGTGACTATCCTCACTTTATGAGCGACAAAAACTTTACTGTATTATACGATTCCGCGTATGTAAATGCTAATGACGAGATGTAAGAAGATGACGAATGATTTCTAAAGTCTAAACCAAATATTATAAAACAGTATTAATTGATACTTTATTTATCAAAGACTTTCAAGAAACTCAAAGATATTAAATACAGAATTGGAGTCAAAAAAATTAATGAGTAAATCATTACCGCCTGCCTTTGGATTGATAGTTGAAATCCCAAGCTGTATCGTCGCTGGCCGTCTATAAGTGGTCGATTGATTCTAATTTGGACTCCTCCGAATGGTTGAAATGTTTAATTGAACGGGGATATTTTTGAATTAATCCAATCAAAGGAGATTTCATTTGCTTTGACTTAAAAGAGTCCCAATCGAAGCCATTAAAAAATGGATGATTTTTAATTTAGAACCACCCCTTTACACCCAGTCTTTATTCAGGTTTGTACCGTAGTAGGCCAGCAACTAAATTTTTAAGTTACTAACTTATATTTAACCCTCTCCATATATGTAACTGTTCCTGCTCCTTTACCACTCTCTTAAATCTAGTCTTTGAGCTTAATTCCTGGATAGTGAAGGGAGTCTCACCAGTCGCTAATTCATAGAAGAGAATTCCTAACGCCCAAAAATCGACACATTTGCTATACCCCTGCTGCAAGACCATTTCGGGAGCTTTGTAAAGAATGGATCCTGTGTCAGATTTGTGGAGTTAATCTTAATGAGAGATTATTTTAGCTAACCCAAAATCGCTGAGTTTAGCATATCCGTCAGAAAACAGGAGAATATTCTCTGTTTTAAGGTCTCGATAGAGGATATGTTCAGAGTGTAAATACTCCAACCCAAGTACAATGGAAGCTGCTATAAACTTGACTCCATCATATCCCAAATGTTTAAAATCATCTTTCCTTCGACCATTTCCAACCAAGCTATTCACATCACCTCCGCTCGCTTCTTCCATGACCAAGTAGATATAGCTTGGATCCGAGAATGCGTATTTCAAGGTTGTAATAAATGGATTGTTGAGTCCAGAGAGAATTTATTTTTAGAGTTTGATGCTCGCTAAAGTATGATGACTAACAATTTTTTCTCGGTGTATCCTCTTCATAGCATACCTCTGTTTGATACCATGTTGCACTTCTTATTTCAATTCAACCTGTAATACACTGCCGAGAGAACCTTCTCCGAGCAATCCGCACACATTGAAGGAAGAAAAGGTGAGTGTTGTAAATTAAGGTTTGGTAGCAAGGGTTTCCTCGATAACCTAATCGATATCACAGTCTTAGCTGTCCTCCTCCATAATGGGAGCTTCATCTGGAGGTTGCTCGACCATTTATATTTTTAAAATATCCTGTAAGCTGGTTTACTTTTGCAATTTTTAAGAAGGAGGGGATACTTTAGGGGCAGACTTCTTATGGGAATGAGAGGAAGGCAAGGGACTCGATGACCCTGCCCGTAGAAACTATTAGTCGCAACAATGCTTAATGATTGCACCCATACCTGATTCTTCCAAATTATAAATAGTAAAATTCTGTCCTTACATTATTAAAGGGGTCTTTATATCTTCCGAAAACGAACAAATATATTATTTTAGCATTTATATTACTCAATAAAAATATTTTCTTCTTTTTTATACCAAAAGCCAAAGGTCAATAAGAAGATTATCAGTATATGAGGATATTTGTTTTAGGGTGAACTAACAAAATGAATGAATTATTTGAGTGAAAATATGTCCTGAGCACCAAAAACAAAAGTGGACAATAATCTTCATTGTTAAAATATTCCGTATTTTATTTATCATCAGATTCTTTTTCGATTATTGTTCTTTTATATTAACTATTATAATGTAGTATGACATTGATTTATATTGCACATTTGCATGCTATTAAATTAAATATTATGATTCTTCAATTCTCTATGATATTATCAAAATTAAGCCTTCACAATCATGAAGAGCTTTCAGAAGATGTCATTTTCATACGATTTTATTTCTCTTTTCGTTGGCATTATAACAGAATTGCCCCCTTTTTGTAGGTTCTGCTGATGAGACTCTTTCTTAGTGTATAGACTTTAGCCAAAATGGCTGATTATTCGGCTGTCAAGCGGTATTCAGTATCTGGCTCGTTGATTGACTTCATTATTTTATTGTCTTAATTGATTTCTATTAAATATAATGCTCAGCATCGCATCTATACACGAATCAAATTAAATTTCCTAGAGATGCTACTAAATTCTCGTAGGCTTTCTCCAGATTAATGCGAGTACATTCGATATCATTCTCCTTCTGTCTCATATCATTCTCAAGAGTCCCATTTTTTTAAACTGCCAAACTATACTTCATCTTCAGATCATTTAGCTTTGTTTCTAGTTCTAAATATCATCAGCAGTACCAGTGACTTTCGAGTTGAGTTCATTTTTTATTTTCTTCTCCTGCACCATATTTTCTCTGAGTTATTCGATCTCCGTAGTCAACTTTGATTCCATAGTTGCGTGGTTAGTCTTCAGCTGCTGAATATACACAGTCTGGGACTCTCCACTCTGGTTCATCTTTGACTCCAGCTGTCCAATCATGGTCTGATTGTTGTTGATCTTCTGTTCTAAATCATAACTTTTCTTTGCCTCCACTTCAAGTTTATGTTAGCTCTCATCTTTGTAGTTGTTATACTATTTTTGAAGATCCCCCATTTTCTTCCTCTCTTCTTGAAGTTGCTTTTCCAGTTTTTCGTTTGTGATCTTTTAGCCAGTCAATTGTTCCTAAAGTTGGTTGATTTTCCTCCGTTGATTTTAAATTTAAAAGCGGATGTCCTTGGATTTGGTGTTAACTAAGTCGTTTATCTTAGTTGTCAGGGTGTTTATACTGCGAATATTATCGCCCATTTTGGCACCATTTAAGGGGATATTTTCAATAATTGTATTTTCAATTGCTGGTGACTGAACCACATCTTAAACTTACAATTTCTAAAAATGTTATTCTTCTTTGGTAACAGTCGTCCCTTTTTCGCTCGATGAAAGATTTGACGCTGATGATTTTTAAGATTAGGTTTCGGAACGTTTTACTGGGGACTGTTCCTTCTTGACTGGAGTAATATCTTTCAAATCCAGGCTCGCAGTTGAAACATCAAGCTGATTAATGGCCGAAATACAGCTCAATAACATTGTTTGTACCTCATTGAGTCATAGCCAGCCTCCACAGCCTCTTCTTCATAATGGATTTTCATTTCAACCTTAGTCCCGTTAACTGGACATTTCTCAAGAGGAAATTCCTGCTCGATCTCTATATTGACGAAACAATACCATAGATTCTTTTGTTGAAAAATTAGGCTAGGTCGATAGAGACTGATCCTGCTGATTTTTATCCCTTTTCTGTAGATATTAGAAAACTATAGAGACACTGAATTGATCAGAGGTTACTTTTTTTTCCACAAATTTAGCAGTTGTTGTATCGAAGTACATGCTAACATTGAGTTTAAGAATTTGGTTAAAGCTAACAATCCCGTTTTGAAGAGGTACGAAGGAGGTTTATGCTGATTCGTTGCCTATTTTGATAGTGACATACTTCTTTTCCAAGTCATCTTGACTTGACACGCAAATTTGACGTTGAAGTAAAGTTTTTTTACTTCGGTGATGAACTGCATCTTATAGACCTTTAGGTTTTTGTGACTCATGCTTTGAATAATAATATATTGGACCTACCAAAATAGACACAATAATGTTAAACTATGAATTAAATGCTTGATTATCGTGAGATAACAATTGATTTGTTTAGTTAAATTGCAGAAATGTATTCTTTATGTGCCAGCAATCCTTGGAAAATTTAACATCTCTTCTTTATATCCATATTGATAATACAATAATCGATACAGATCATTTGACAATACTCACTTCCTTCTTATCTACTATCTTATAGATTTGAGTTGAGAAGTAGACTCCCGTCTCTTTATCTTCCACCTCCTCGTTGAACATCAAAAGCACAAGCACATTTTCCATTTCCTTCAAAAGAGCATTTGTAAGGCCAGCATGACTCAAAATAATTTCCTCCTTCTCATCTTCATCCTTCAATTCTTCGAAAGAACGCACCAAACCTAGTTCGATGCACTTATCAATCATAATGCTTTGCCCTAAAGTTCCCTTGAGCTTGTAGTAGATATTTTTTTGTCTGAATTATCAATGAAGTACAGTGATTAAATTTAACGGTCTGGTCGAATTGTGAATGGAAGAGAAGCCAATACGATGACATCCGCTATCTTTTCAGTTTTTACAAAATTTAAGATTTCTTGAGCGAAATCTTTCTTTCTTCCGAAGCGCAAAACTGATCTAAATTGCAGGATGACGACATCACCACAAAGATAAACCTCACCTGGTAGCCCTAAAGCTCCTCCTTCAATATCTTTGGGCAGATATCCCACAGATGGTTCAAGAAATTTTGATTTCAAGAATGCAACCCTTTAAAATCCATTTAAGGTGATGAGGTTGTCAAGAGCAAATGTTGGAACGTAGCCAGCAGATATTCCGCAGACCAGTAATACTTTTCCTTAAAAAGATTGCCTATCCTTAATGAACCTGAGCATAAAGTATAAAAATAGTTTAAATAATGGAGTTTATGATTATTTCATGGTTAATCACTTATTTGCCAAGTAGGTCGAAATTAAGGACTTTGTTGCAGAATTTATTTGGCTGCTCTATAGAGTTTATCCGTTGGTCTTAAGAATACTTCTCACGTTCTTGGCTAAAACCTTTCCTAATTAGACTCCCCATTGGTCATAGCTGTTTACATCCCAAAGAAATCCTTATACTGAAGTCCTGTGCTAGTAAAGGGCCAGAAGCTGTCCGCATTTATAGGCGTTTAGCTCTCCCAAAAACAAAAGACTTGAAGAAGGTCTGTCTCCAGGGAATTATTTATGAGGAATGAGATGTTATGGAGTCTTTTCAGCAGATAGCTCCTCCCTTGTTTTGCCAATTGCCAAAGCATCGGGCTGAGAGAAGAAATTAGACATCAGCTCATCATGATTATTCACAGGATCATTTAAGACAGTATATGGCTGCTGCGATTTTGTGAAGCCGATGAATTACACTGGAACAACCCTGCCTTGATGAATGAGCTGGAAGAAACTGTGCTGGCCATTTGTACCTGGCTCTCCAAAGTTGACTACAGCAGTTGGATAGTCAAAGATAACTCCTTTGGAATTGACTCTTTTGCCGTTGCTCTCCATGTCCAATTGCTGGATATGGGGTGCAAATTTGCAAAGGGCTTGACAATAGGGGATAATGGCTCGTGCAGTATATCCTTGTACTGCTGTACGGTAAAAACCTATCAGGCCAAGCAATAATGGAATATTTTTCTGAATAACTGATAAAATACGCTTATGGTTTTTTCATTTAGGAGAAGACCATCAATTGAATGTCCTCCCTATAAAAACTTGACTGCTGTTTAGAACCCAAAGTGAATTGAAAGTGGAAGAATCCCGATGGCACTCCATACCGAAAATCTCCCTCCAACAAAATCCCAAAATCCAAACACATTTTTATCGTTAATGCCGAATTTAGAAGTTTCAGGAATGTTGGTGGAGCAAGCACAAATATGTTTTTCTGCAATTAAAGCTGCATCAGTGACTCCTATTTTAGAGTATTCGGCTATCAGCCACTGTTTACAGCTCTTGGCATTCAGGAGAGTCTAAGCTGTGGTAAAAGTTTTAGAGTTTACCAAAATCAGAGTATCTTCAACATTTAGGCCTTGATTAGAAATTGATTACCTTCTGTTGCTCTGTTGAAATCAATCGGATCAACATTGGCCAAAAAGCGAATCTTTCTGCCAGCTGCCAACTCCTTATAGGCTGGATGTGATCGTAAAGCTTCATAGACAAATTCGACAGACAAGTAGCTCCCTCCAATACCTATGACGATCAAATTGACAAGATTCTTACCAGTGGCGCCAGTCCATTCTCCAGAGCGAATTTTTAGAGAAAATTATTTGATATTTCCGAGAACTTCATGAACATTTGTCAAAATGGTTTTAATTTCTTTATTTTTGGTATCGTGCAAAGTTGATTCGATAGGTGCTCTCAGGCATGTGTGCAAAACTGCTCTGTTTTAGGTAAAGTTAATATGCTCCTAAGTAGATATATAAATACTCCATTGAAAAGCCCTTGGATTTTGTGTCGAAGGTCGGCCTTTTGGGATAGCTCATAAAATTCTTTCTCTATAGTATTGAGTATTAGTTTTTAATGAGTGTAATCGAAGAGTAAATCTTCAAACTGAGAAACAAGTGATCTATTTCTGTCTGTATCCTTCAAAAGGTCTTTGAGATGCATCTGGCTTAATTTTGGATAGTGTGTTTGCAATTACGTCCAAGGATGGCTTTCTCCTTGCATTTTTTAAATTATAATAAGATATGTTTTGGTGTAGGTTAATCTAAATCAACAATACTATCAGTGTACTTAAAAACCTATTCAATTTTCAATCCTAAAAGGCCATATTCCTTACCCTACGAATCTTCATAAGTCATTTAATAACAATAGAATTTCATCTTTTTTTAAATTCCATGCAGTTTTATTTATAATCATATTTCTTCAAAAGTATTTTGATATTAAATCGCATTCGCACTTTTAGAAAATAACTGTTTAATGGAAGAGGGTCAGAGGAAATCTGTTCGCTTACTGAGTGCTCTCAGCGACCTCAAACTAAATATCAAAAAAGTACCTGAAAAGTAAGTGGATTTTGATGAAAGGAGGCAGATACAAAAGATGGGTGCTTTGAAGGATGACGGAGAGGAAATTATTTATGAAAGGTTTATCAATATTTTTAGGAGGAAAAGACCCCAAGATAGAAGAATCATCTCAGATTGTCTCGTTTCTCACTTTACTTTCTCATATCTCGAAGAATCCATCAAAAATATACTTATTTAAAAATTTAACTTTTGCAAGGTGGAGGATGGGGAATACCTTATGAAGCAGGGAGATTGTGCGAGTTGTTTCTTTATCCTTCATTAAGGGAAGCTCACTATTTAGATTGATGGGTAATTCAAGAAGAAACTGTCGCCAGCTGATGGAGGGTTCGGATAATTGGCGTTATTGTTTAACGCTCCTCGCTCAGCTTCCATAAAAGCATAAACTACTAGCTTTTTGTGGTATATTGATAGAACCACGTTCAAGAATGCAGTTGAAGAAATCATATCTGCAAACTACAATGAAAACAAAGCCTTCATAGACAAATCAATGTATCTCAGCTAACTGTCTAATGGTCAAAGGCAGGCCCTTTCATAAATAGCAATGAGCCAATATTACGAAAAACTAACTATAATCTGCAGAGAAGGAGAACTAGCCTCTTCTTTCTATATTTTAAAATCGGGGAGAGTGAGAAGAATAAAAGATGGAGTCACTCTTGGCTATATTGAAAAAGGATAAATCTTTTAGCATGAAGTTGCCTTGAAAGAATAGTAAGTTCGGAAATAAACTCTAGTGACAGAATAAAACTCTCATATACTGGCCTTAAGCGTCGTTGGTATCAAGAATACTCTTGGAAAAAGCCTGCCTATAATACTCATCCGCAACCAGCTCAAGTCTGTCCTTGAAAGATAGATCTTTTTCAAGAAATTAACTAAGAATTATGCTGCTAAATTTTTGGATAGTTTTGAAGTGAGTAACGTTGAGAAAGGAAAAACTGTGATCGATACCTATCGTAAAAAAAAGAACTGCATTGTATTCATCCTTGAGGGGGAAATCGAGATTGCTTTTCCCAAATTTATTAATCCAAAGTCCAGTCAAAAGATAATGGCTTCTATAAAGGAAATAAAGAATATTAACAAATAGAATATCGATAAGAAACAACTGTTTGGTTTGTAAGCCTTAAAACAGATTGCCTGCAATTAAAAAAACAATGACTACTATGATATCAATATTCAATTTGCTGAAAAGGGAAAAATAGCGAAGACTAGTTTGGGTTAAATTTAGTCAGTCTTTGGATGCACATTCATTGAAGCCTTAGTTCAATCGTACCGACTTTCATATTTAGGGCGCATGAAAAGGAGGATAAGAAGTTCAGAACAAGTCAAATCTACGAGATGAAGGGCATCACAAAAAATTACCAGCTTGCCAATTTTAATGCCAGAAAGGTTCTTGGATCTGGAGCCTATGGCAAGGTGCTTCTAGTGTCTTATTAAAATCTTTTGTTCGCTCTAAAATGCATATCAAAAAAGCCATTGATAAAGCATAAGCACATCGAGTTTGTGAAGGTATTTGTTGGTGGATTTAGGAATAACGATAAAGCCTGAGCATAATCAGTATGAAAGATTCGCCTTTCTTTGTGAAATACTATCGTTCGTTCAAAGACCATTACTACATCTACTTTTTGACTTAATATATTGAAGGCAGAGATCTTTTCGACGTGATTCGCTCTATTGGTATCCTATCCATAGAGCAAGCTCGTTTCTACGTGGCCATCTTGATTCATATGCTAGAAACATTTCACCATTAGTCCATCATCTACAGAGATTTAAAACCAGAAAACATTATGGTCGGAAAAGACGGATACCTTAAATTGATAGACCTAGGAACATGCAAGAGGATGATTTAAAATCAGAATAAAACATTTAGCTTTATCGGAACCCCCTAATACATGGCACCATAAGTATTTATTCATAAAGGCTACTCGTATAATGCTGATCTATGGTCTCTAGGCGCTATATTTTATTAATTTTTGGCAGGAAAAAATCCCTTTATTCAAAATAATACTGAAGATATGAAAGAGATATACGATCAAATCATGGTAAATGGTTTATAGTTTCCTTTATTCATGAAGGATAGCAGTCACGTGCTGATGAGGCATGCTAAAAGTTTGATTAGTCAGCTGTTAGATAAAACTAACCCCTGTAATAGGCTCGGTGGATCTTTCAATAACTTGAAAAACCACTCATTCTTTAGTGGTTTTGATTGGGTATAAATGAGTATATTCAGAATGCACTAGTTAGTAAAAAGTTGACTCCCGCCTTTTTAATTAAAAAATAGCAGTTACTAAATCCAGAAAAGGTAAAAGACCTTCCAGCTCGATCAATTCTGACCTATCTTAAAGACTGGAACTGCGAACTGCCCACCATCAAAGGAGTATCATAGGGATGGGATTAAATATTTTCATTTTGATCAATTAAAATCACTTATGCATTCACTCCATAATATAACATCAGACCCGCTCACTCTTCTGTGATTTTTCGGACAGATTTTGAAACTATTCCCACATTTTGGCAGTACGATCGACCACACTAAGGTGAGGAAAGAATTTTCTGTATCTAACTTCGTTTTTTTAGATGAATAGGGTGAAATCGGAACTTTCTTTAGACACTTGTTTGTTGTGCTGCAGTTAACGCTGGTGCTGTATCTTGTTTCGGACATCTTCAGGCTTTTACATTTCGATATCCATCCTCCTTTTCAGTCAAAATATAATAAACTATCATATATGAAGTATAATTTGGCGACTGATTCTAAGTTTATTCGGGTTTAACTAAAATTACATCTTAAGCACCTTCAAGCAAAAAAGGTTTTACTTTTGGATTATTATTATTAAAATAAATGAAACCGGTTATGAATAAAGATATTTTGAAGTCTAACAACACTACTCTGCTACCAATACCTCCTCGATTCCAATGGTAAAATGGTCATGGCTACTGCGGCTAGACTTCCATCCAAAGCTGTTCTCTCTACTATGGTAACTATATCAGTCAGAAATTGGTAAGAGCCATTGCTTAATCCTAAGTCTTAATAGGAGAGAATGCTGAGTCAACTTTGGATCGGCTTGGCTACATCTATAAAAGCTGGGACAGCTAACATCACAAAAAGCCTCAATATAAGGACTATCTTCAATGGATAAAAAAGAACATAGAGAAAGGCTACCCAGTTATTATTGCAGGGTATGAACCTAAAGGCTAAAACTAGGAGTATGATCATATCTATTTGGCTTTGGGAGTTAACTCCAAGAATTATTAGGAGTACTCAGGCGAAGACTATCTTATCTATGCTGACCTTTTCGACTAGGATTACACCGTCACTGCTTTTGATAAGGTCGCAGACACAAGAAAAATGAATGAGAATGGTAAAAATTTAGATTTTGCTCTCCCCAAGGAGATATGCTATGGCATTGCTATCCTGGGAATAAAAGACTAATAAAAACAATTTCTACCAGTGAGATTGATTCTGGAATAAAACAGTGAGCCTAATGTTTCCCTCGGAGAATAGTCCTGCACATTTACTCTCAAAGTTCAAGTCTTTGAACTCAAAAAAGGGCAAAAATATGCTGTTCTCAAGTATTCCACTTATAAAAATATTCCCAAAAATCATGTCTATGCTGGATCAGCAAGCAAAGTCACCAAGTTTACGGCCCCTGGAGAAAGATATGAGTTCGAGGATACAGTGGAATCAAGTGGAATGGCTTTCTACAGATGCATTTAAGAAGAAGACCTTGAGTGATTAATTGAATGGTGATATTTAATAAATAACAGACATCAGTCAGCCTGTTTATATAATCAGCAAATACTGATAGTTTATCAACTCAGAAATGAAAAACGTGGCTGGCAAGACGCTCATTTTCTACTATTTCCAAGTAACTCTACAGTAATGCAGCTCGATAGTAACAAGGACTACAATGTCACAACTTTGGCAACAGGTCCTCAACCAGTATCTTAAATTTATATTCAGCCAACTATCAAAGATGTACTGGCAACCCTGCCTCTCGATCTGAGTCATGGCCTTTACCATTTTAGATTCAAGTCGTAACTACCAGATGGTGAAGATAAAACGTATCAATAAGTTGATGAAGAATTGCTTGGATCGATATAAATAATTTGGGAGCCAAGGTTCCTCAAGTGAATGGATCCATTTACATGAAAATTCTAAAGCTAAAAGACTCCTCTCATAACAAGCTGTTCCATATTGATAAATTGAAAAAGGCAGAAATTGTGAAAGCTCATTCTCATTCTCACTCATTGTAGCCTTCACACGTTAATAGCACTCCGAGATCTAATCTTGTTACTCCCAGTCCTCAAGTTGTGAAAATTCAGCAAATACCCATTCCAACTCAAAACCCTGTAAAAAATCCCTCTGCTTCTCAAGGTGGAAAAACTTCGCCCGGTGCTAACAAAATTTCGTCAAGTCCCTCTGGTCAATAAAAGGCAAAAATAATTACTCCTACTCCTCCTCCTGCACCACCAAAACAAAGATCACCTCCTTCAACAAAGCGAATATAGCCGCCGAATAGTAATTTTATCTCTTTTGACAAGCACCCAGAGTTGTCATAGTAAACAAAGCAAAAGCTGTAAGTGTTTGATGATCAGATTCGGGAAGAGTAGATGAACAGACAAAATTAAAAAATTGCTCAAGAGGAGTTATAAGATATTATAAGAGTACGATATGTATGATTTAGAAATGGGGATATACAGATGGCAAAAAGATAAATAATACGCCTACCTTAATGGCCACTCTTCATCAGATTTGGCCTGAGTGGGAGGCGGTTTCGTTGACCGATATGCTCAAGCCAGAGCAAGTCACTGCTCTCTTCAAAAAGGCAGTTATAAAAGTGCATCCTGATAAAAACAGGCACCGTCATTTTAAAGAAAAGTACCTATCCAAAAGAGTGTTCGAACTCTTGAACGAATCCCGCAAGCAGTGATTATGATAGCATTGCTGCAAAAAAATGTCTATTTAAATCATTATTGACTTATAGGAAGTGTTTTTTGTTTTGGTGCTTTTTATTTTTACTTTTTGAAGCTAGACATGTCGTATTTGAGGGATATTCCTCTGAGATGGCTGGTAGATTTGCTGAGCCAAGTCAACTTCTCATTTTTAATATTCGGTTTATTTGACTCGGAAATGGATACTTTTAGAGAATTTGGCTGACGATAGAATACAAATTTGCCACTTTTTTGGCTTGCTTTTCGACTCAAATTCATTTGTTTATGCTTGAAAATACTAATCTTCTGCAAAGCTTACCCTTATTTTTCAATGGTGACGGGCCTTATTTATTCAGGCTCTGGAAAGGAAATGGCTTTTATTTGTGAGTTTGTGATGATTGACTTTGCGCTAAATACTGTTTTTTTCTTGGGTCTACTTTGGCGTTTCATCTCTTTGCAAACGGCGTGGTATATCTTGAACAATTTCTTCTTTTCATCTTCATAAACTTACTATTTTTAAACCCAACTGACTTCTTCTTGGCTCAACCACATGTCGTAGGCTATTAAATTTTTCTGAATTCCAAGGTTCCACTTTTGCAGATTCTTCTAAAACTCCTCATTAACTCTCTTCTCAAGTTCAATTTTTTTAATGTGGAGTCGATACTGCTTGACGGCGTGTATGATTTTAATGTACGGAAGGGACTCTTCTCCTGCCATGTGAGAGTAAACATCTAATTTGAGTCCTCGAATGTAATCCATATACTGATGATATATTTTAGCCTTCTGCATTTCATAGTTGAGGATGCGGTCCTTGAAGGATTAAAAAACCTTATGGCGAACGTCCAGGTTGATATATAATTTTTCAATGTTGGAGATTAGGTGTTTGAGGATCAAGTTGCACTTGGCCTCATTGATTTTCTACAAAAATTAAGATTTAAGCATAGTTATTAGACTCCTCTAGTTTGTTTTTACTATTTGCAACTACATTGGCGACAGTGGTTATTGGCGCAAACTGTAAAACACGTTATGACCTCCTTTCTACTTTAGTTCCCCTCTTTCACTGCTCGCACTGTAGTCAAAATCCAGCATTATCTTTAAGTATATCTTAATGGACTGACTCAGCTGGAATTTTTATTAAGTGTATACGAGGACGGTTATCATATTCTTATGGGGAGATTATACTTCACTCTAAGCCACCTCAGGTACAGCTTCAGCATTATCATTCTTTTATTTTTAAAAGAATATATGAGCAAAAATGGATGCTATTGAATCTTTTTGCTCTTTCTTTTTCGCCTTTCTCTTTTTTATTACTTTCACTTCTTTCTTTAATAGATTGCAGCTTTCTTTCTCATATTACGAAGCACAGTATTGCTGGAAGAGCTGCTGTTGCTTAAACGAATCTTTAGACACCGGCTTATGGTTATTTTTGAACATCTTATACTCCACAGAAGTTGTGTAAGAAATCAGTAACTGATTGAAGAGACAGCAGATGAGTTGGTTGATCCTTTGCTCGAGGGTGGAAATTGAAGGCTGCTGTTCGTATTTAAATTGATAATTCTTGAGGTGGATGGACCGTTTCTTAAGTTCCTCTTCCTTGCGCTCCATGTACTACTGGTAGTCTAAATGAATGATCTCATCATAAAATTTAAAAATGCGTTGCTCGTAAATCAAGTAATTTCGTTTGGAGTTAGTTGATTTATCATCCAGAAAATCATTATCGTAGTTTAGAGAGAAATACATTTCCCGCATCAGCAAGTAGGAGAGCTTCTTTCTCAAATATTCGACTTTCTACTCTTAATTTGGATAGATAGTGAGGCTTTGGCTTTCGGTTTAGTAGGCTGACTTGAACATAGCGCTGAATTTGAGGTTGGTTTATTTTTCAATGGTGGATTAAAGGTGAATGAGGAAAATATCCTCTGCAAAGTCTAGATTCTTCTCTGATAGTTCTAAAATTTATTATAAGAATTTGCAAATGCTGAATTATTTTTACTCTTTGTGCTGATTTTCTTCGTTAGATCTTTAAAAATTTTCCCTTTCCTGCATTCTTTTGATATTTTCCTTAATCCTCCAGTATATGAACTTCCTCAGCAGCTCAGAGTATTTCTTCAAAACCATGCAATAGTCTCTTAAATCTTGTTCTGGGATGTTAGCAAAGTCACCTTCATCTGATGATGGCTTTCCTTTAGAAATATACCTTTTGGCTTTTTCCTCAAAGTGGTAGCTTAAGTTTATTAAAGTAACCATGAATAGCAGCATCTTCTTCTCAAATACGTTTTTGGCCCTGAGCAAAGTTTCCTCGCCTACTGAAAATTAATTGATTTCCTCTCCCTTATCTAAAGCCAAGAGCGTCTCAAGTTTGTCATAATATTTGTTTCCTATGATTGATAGTCTCTACAGTCTTTCTTTGGACAGTAAATGATTATGTTTGATATTTTTAAAAATCGTGTTGCCAACTTCAAAAGAAGCAATAAGACAATTCAAACGAAAAATTTTGGACTGTGTTTTGTAGTACTCTGGAGCAAATTAAAAGTGACTCACGAAAGATCCTCCTTTACGATTTACCTTACTCACATAAGGTTGTGGGCTTTATGTTGCAAATAGAGAAGGAGGTAGGCTCTTGTCTTTGATGGATGAATCAACTCCTTTGGTATTATTAATGGGAAGAGTTTCCTTCTGTTGAAGGATAGGCGGGTCATATTGCAAGTTTTCTTTGATCTTTTCGAACATGCGTACGGTTAGCTTGTCTCTTTTGTTATTTTTGTAGAGATTGATAATATCTTAAAGAATTTCCTTGAATCTAGCATTTCTATCTCTGCCGACCAGATTATTGCCAAGTAGTTTATAGTAATTTTAGCCTTACACCATGGCCTCGATAATCATGTATAACTACTTGTTGTGCATTTTAATGCGTTTCAGCATTTAAGACAAATGTTCCTGACTCAGTATTTTATTAATGTCTCCTTTTATCATCAGCAACTCATTCAAAAGTGCATCATTCGTCTTTAACTATTAGAAAATTGAGTCGATTTCACTCAAATCCTGCTTATACTCTCTCCCATCGATAAGCTACAACGGAGCTTTTTTGTCTCTGTCATCTTGGATATTACGTTTGGTCTCGCCCTCAGTGGCAAATTAGACCCATGTCCAGAGCTAATATAAATAGTTGATCTCATTGATGTATCTCAGGTAGTCATTTAACTCTGCTAAATACTAAATCTCACTTTAGCCAAATTTTTCTTTCCAATTTTCCTTCAAATCGAGCTGTATGTTCATTGGTTTTTCAAAATGATTCAAAGCTTTAGCCATATCTTGGATCTCTGCCTTCGCCTCTTTTTTTTCAATTTCTTTCTGCGTTTTGATGGTTTCATCATCGAGTTAATTGATATTTATAAAATTGGAAGTCATATTTCTCTTATACTGGCGAGTGAAATTCAACTAAAACTAATCTTAGTTCATTTCTATATCCTGCCTCTCATTGTTGTCCTCAACTGTAAAGAGCAGCAGACTGCGAATAATACTGTGATCAAATATGACAGGCTTGGAGCCAATTTGCTGTTTAATCCCCATTTATTTGTTTAAAAATTAGCCTACGCTCTTTTGGTTATTCAGGTAGTTTATCAGCATGTAGTGAGAATACAGCTACAACTCAGCTTTTACCATGTAGTTTAGCACAATTGCCTTTTTTTATAAAAGACTCAGACTTTTTTCAGACTTTATCGACGATATCCTGGTCCGAAAGGCTTTTTCATTGCGTCGAAATCGACTGCGCACTTTAGGTTTCTATTTGTCGGTGGTCATCGATTCCCATAGTACAGGAACTTCAATGCTGAATTTCTTGAAAATGGTTTAGAGCTTATCTTTTTCCACCTTTCTCATAAGTATTTTGATTTAGTTGTGAAATTTGTTGAACCACAAAGCCGTATAAATGGAATTATTGTTGAATATTTTGGCTATGCGCTTTAGATTGTCGCTATATTGCGAGTACACGTATATATTTTGATTTATTATTTCCGTCCACTTTGACAGCTCCTCAGTGTTTTCCTCCCTGTTAGCGAAAGTTGACTCTTTATAACGATTTTCTTCCGATTTGGTGTTTATAAAATTATTAATATTCAGAAGTTTTTCTTAGCCTTCGGGCATGTTATGCTATGTTATGGTTTGGGGGTAGCCTATGATTTCTTTAATAATCATATGTAGAGATCTGCAAGTTTGCAAAGCTTTTTCGTTGGGCCGCCCATTGCTCTAGATTACAATAGATTCTGCAATACTCATGAGTTGCTCAATAAGTTGAACCTGGATACATAATTGACGGTCCAGAAGAATTACACACTTTTAGAAGATAGTTGCGAAAAAGGCTTTTCCATTTTTAACACAAACTTCGGTGATGACATTGGCAATGATCTTCCATTTTGCCAGCAGCATTTCCATGGCTTATTCCTTCCAAATGTTGCTTTTTGTCTTAATGTCGTAGGTCAGCTGAATATTATCGTACACTTTGGCAGTGGCGCCTGTCTTTTCTTCATATTTCTTTAGTTTTATTTCATTGAAAGATCTCTTTGAGTCCTATCCATCTCCTAATACATCTTTGAATAAGATGAGGAGATAATTGACTTTGCAGAGGGATTCTATTAATATATTTTTGGTGGAGTTTAGAATGAGCAGATGATGATAAGAAGCCATTTTATAGTAAAACATTTTATTTTATGTTTGGGTGTAGTTGGCAGTCGATACGCCTACATCGTCTAGATAGCCATATTTATCCTACAATTTTACTAACTCTTCAATTATTTAAAAAAGAGTATTTGGAGTTTCCTTGAAGAGAATGAGGTCAAACCAAGTGGCCAATAGAATGTTATTACTGCTCAAAGAATCGCTTGCATGCTATAATTGAAGATCTTCCTCGAACAGTTCTCGTCTGTAGTTGCTACCTCTACCTCCCGATCGACTTGTAGTGGGGCTCGTATGGCCTGGCCCGAAGGCCATTTAAAACAAAGATTCTGCGATATGTTTGACTCCAGTTACTGCAGGCTCATTGTTGCCACTTTTTCTGAGTTCATCAAGATAATTATCCATGATTCTGTTAAAGATAGTGGTTTCCATCTGGCTCACCTTCATTATTAAGGCCTCAATTTAATTGCTACTCACTTTTTTTATTTTTTATATCTATGGCTTTTCTGCAAAACTTTACTTTGCCTACGACTACAATGACGGCGATGATTAGTGCTCAATATTGTTACTGGAGTTTAGAGATGACACTGAATGATTTTATTCCCAAGCTTGAGTAGGATTGTTGTAAATTTTACATTTGATACAGTAGCTGAGAAACTAAAATTTTAACTCTTCTGCAGAGGTGGGAAAGCAAACAACTTAAATCTATTCATCATTGACTTCATCCTTCCTGCCATCAATCTTTTCCTTTAGGGTTTACTCCGACCGATTTTTGAATATTTAGCTTATTGCATCTGTATTCATATTTTTGCCATACTTGTCAATCGCAAATGCTTAGACCATCAACCTTCTCAAGCTTACTCTAATCATTTTTATCATCAGCTCGTAAAAAACGTCCATATTCTGCTCAGAAGGGTTACTTTCAACTATCCAACGAGCATTCGATTCGCGACTAGCCAAGGAATCTCTGCCTTTCTCATCACACCGATTTCCGAAACTGGAAACAGTGTCCCTTTTTATATTTTGAACTGATAGTGTTTCTGAAATAAGCATATTGGAAGACATTATTTGCTGTTACTGTACTGATTTAGCTGGGGGTTATTACTGTGCCAAGTTAGTCTCAGCTCTCTTGTTGACCATTAAGTCATAGTTATTTTTTGAGATAAGCCCTTCAATCTAGCCTTCCCTGCGGTTATCCATTTGGAAAAGAACGAAAACCTTTTTGAGCATGCCACTGTACAGACTTTTTAATTCAGTTGGCTTATAGGCTGAACTCAGTTAAGTAATGGGATAATCTCTGAATTTGTAGTAGAGATTAATATACCAGCTTAAATTGTTCATTTAAATATACTCCAAGATAGCAATCAAAGTTATTACAATCACTTATGAACTCACCGGTCCATTATTTAGTTATACTTTAGCCTATTGTGAGAGGGTTTTTACAAGCAGCTGGACACTTTTTGCTGCCTCGACATCACCAGATTGTTTTCATCTAGTTGGAAGTCAATACTTTTCTTGTATGAATCTCTCACCAGTATTTGAGAGGCAGGCAAATCATTATGGTGATGCAAAGTTATTGCTGTTGGCTTGGCAATATTCCTGGAAGACTCATCTGCTGGTATTTAAAAATTACTCATAAGTTCATCCAGTTTGGCATTTTTGGCCTAATATTAAAGATTATTTTGTTGTATAGCCTACTGGGTTGTTTTTGTCAATTCCTTTCTTTCTTTTCTGAGGCCATTTAACGTCTCCATTAATTTTATATGTTGACTCATTGTAATTATAAAATGGGTATTGAATCGAGAATACTTCTAAAGCCAGCATTATTACTCTAGTTTTTCATAATTATTGATAAAATTATTAACTAATGAAAAATGAAATAGTAAAACGTAGTCAAAAATCGATACCTAGTTTGAGAAGAGAGAACAGTTCATATTCTGAGGACGTTTTGAAAGCTAGTAGCATAGCGAGAGTAAGCGAAAATTCGGAAAGAAGGACATTGCTTGTTTCCAAGAACAAATCATATTCTCGTTCTCTAACTAAAAATTGTGCAAAGATGCCATATGAAAATTTTGTTCGATAAATGCGGATTAAGCTGCCAACTCCAAAGTAAAAATTTTACTAATTTTTAAAAATTCCTCCTTTCAATCGAGTCCAAAATCATAATTAGCTGATTGGGTTTTTTCTAAAGAATATAAATTTCTTTAAAGTTCATCAGAGCGTGCTAATAGTGAGTTTGGCCAAGAAGGTGCGCTTGGTTTAGGTTCACGAGTTAGAATAGAACATGATGGTGGTGGTGCTAGAAGGCTAGTGCTATTATATGGGAAATGTATATTTAAGTGGTCAACTGATAAATCGTCAAACGCTCAAGCCTGCGGAAGTATCTGCGGATGCGAGTTGCAAATTAGTGGCGATAAGTGGACATGAGTATAGATCTTTCCTTTCGGCCTTTATCCACCAATAGATTATGCAATTCAAGGAGTTCATCAACGGAATCCAAACTTTCAAAATTTTCAGCGATAAAACATTACAAAAATTTAGTGAAAATTTGACCTTGCATTATTACTTGAAGGGCGAAAAGTTGTTTAAAGTTGGAGATTAAGCCAACTTTCTGTTTGTTGTCTATACTGGAAAAGTTTCAAGGAAAGTCATTATTTAGATATAAAAAATCAATAAGATTCCCACAAATAAATTTTAGCGATTAGTCAGGATTTTAAACAAATCTTATCTGCATCAAATCTAATTTTTTCGGGAGGACATGGTCGGAGTTAGCGAAATTATAGACAATGTGTCCATTAGAAAGGAGGAAATAGATGTCGATCAAGACACTATTTTGCTGGGAATACAAAGGAACATAATCGAGGAAAACATGGACGACTATATCGTAGACAGGTTCAAAAAATATAATTTAAAAAAATACCCTGCCAATTATGATGAGCTTTGCCAAAATTATCTCAAATCGAAAAACTAGATGCGCAAAATGGAAGAACGCAAAATTATAGCTCTACAAAGCGAACTCAAGAATCATCATACCAACAAAAAGAGGGAAAAGATATAATCAATCATCCGATTTTACGAGCAAAATGTCAAAGGGGGAGACAATAAGAATTTAATAAACAGAAAGCTTCACTATTAAATTGACAAAAATACTTGATTCATAATGCTATTAAAATCACTCAAAAATATTTAATGAATTTGATTCCAGAGCGAAAATTAGTGTTGTTGTCTGAATGACATTACCGTTGATGTCCAGCACATAGATGTAAATATATTTTTAGTCGCATTCTTTAATTAGATTGCATATGAGTATCTTCGATCCATATCTTTATAATTATAGTTTGGTCTATGAGACTGCTACTGCAGAATGAGAGCTAATTATGTTAAAGCAGGAAATACAAGCATAGGGATTTTGGCAAACAATTGACACCATCATATTCTTTTAGTTTACCTCTTACGTTCTGGACACGTTGCACATTTTACTTTCTACTTTATAGGCATAGCTAGATTATTTTATTCCTGAAATATCATAACAACTTATCAGCATTATCTTTTATTTGAATGGCTTTAAGCACTGAATTATAATATCTTATTTCTCATTTTCTTGAAATTTAGGCTTAAGATTATTTATAATAATAACTTATCTTTGATGTGATCGCAAAATTTGCATTGGATACTTTAGCTTCAATGGTATTGATATTGCATACTTTTGACCTGCTCGCACAGTCAGAATTTCGCCTGATACAAAGGTAACTCTATACATAATCATCACTTTCAGATTCATATCTTTTAGATAGGCCAATATCAGAAGGGAATATGTTTTCATTGTATATTTTAGAAACACGATTTACTTTGTCTTAGGGTCATATTTGATCTGTGGGTTCAGGACTTGAATATCTCTGTATTTTTAGATGATCTCAGGGCTTAGTGGTACTCTCAGTTATCCCTAATTATAATGCTTTTAATAGATTTCGTAGTAACTTACTACATCCCAGACGAATGGCTGTTTATATTTGCATTTCAGTTTTACTTTTTTCGTTTCAATGGTGTTTCGCTTGATCAAGAGTTCTATCTTTATTAGATTAAGAGTAGATTCACAATATTCATTTGCATTCATCTTAATTAGGAGTCCAATTGATTAGTTATACCTTAAAGTGGTTTGATAGTAAGATACGTTTTAGTTATAAATAAATTAAAGCTTGTGAAAGTTCAAAATTTAGACATTTAGGGATTATACAATAGTCATGTATTATTATTAATTGGTAACTAGCTCCGCATAGGAACAATCCAGATGAAAAGTAAAGACATTATTTTATGATTTCTCTTAGTTTGTGAACTCAGCTAAATAATATCGATCCACTCCAATTTCAAAGACAATTTTTCCATCGCAATATAATTCATTATCTATTATATTGGCGATTAGTTGACTACGCTTTCTAAATAGATGAAAGTTAACCTCTCTTTAAGAATGCCAACGGTTTTAGTTTTGACGTCACTGTCTCCCTTAAAATTGCCTATTCTCATTTTATGGCGTTCCTCCGTCGATAACGAATGTAATGATTCATTTAATTCATATTCCTGCACATTTGTTTCATTTGATTTTGATTTCTATAACTGCCAGCTTACGTTCAGCAATAAACTTCCAAATATTTTATATCCCTATTAGGTAAAATTTCTCAATCTGATAAATAACACTTTATCACTTTCTGCAGCTCCAAGGACTTCAAATGTATCCTAGATGGCTTTAGCATAAATGAACTCAGTATCCTCCTCAAATAAAGCTATAGCAAGCTTAGAGTTGAGCATCTCATTAAATTAATAAACCGAGTCTATCGAATCTTTGAAGATAAAAACCGTTTTAACAGGACTTATTCGAACAGGAATTTGAAATTTTACGGCATTTTATGCTATTGAAAAATCAAATTATCTTGCTTCCCGAAGAAAGTATATAATACCCTTCATATTTCTTGGAAGATGATAAATTGAAGGGCAGTTTGTTTCAGCCACAAAAGAACTTATTTCAAGAGAAACCTTTAACACTTTCCCAACTGTTTGCTCCATAGAAATTTGAGTTTCACGTTTCTTTTTGGCTTATCCAAGTTCACCACGTCCCAATATATTTACAAGTCTTCTTGAGTCATAATTTATTTATTCTGAATAGCAAGCCATTTACTTTAATGTAATAATTGCTTTAAGCTCTCTATTTATAACTAAATACCAATATTCTTATTGTTAGTTTAGCCTTCAGAAACCGTTTCAATTGTGGCTTTACGAATGGTCGGTAAAAAATAATTATTTGATCTGGCAGAAACCTCTTCAAAAGGAAATGCTAATTGATTGGCAATAATCTTCTTATCATCATACGCTGGTTTGTATTTTTGATACAAAGGGTGAATGATAAGAGCAGTGAACATGCATTTCACGTTAAGAAGGGGCCAAGCGTAAAATGGAAATTATATATCGTTGACCATTAGCATTTAGATGCGATTCTATTTTAAAGAAAGATCAAGAGGCAAGGGCAACCACCCAAGTAAAAACTCTTTACTTCTCTTTTCCTGTGCAATTCCATTTAAAGTAAACTAAACTTTGCAAATGCAAAGGGCAATTAAGAGAGTGCAATCTGATTCGTAATAAATCTTCTCCTTATTTTCCATATTTTTGAATGATAGATATATTTAATGTTCCTTTAATATCACTAAATCAAAAGATAGCTCATTTATTTTTTAGTTCAAAAATTTCCATCCATTGTGTATATCTATGATCAACCGGTACTCTTTGATCTCAAACTCAATCATTTCTTTATGACTGAGAGTAAAAGGATTATTTATCAGTAATTACGATTTGAGATCTTTAGGCTCTTGTATTTTTATCATTAGTTCACTAATATTTATTTTGTACGAAGGATCAATGGATAGTTGACCATTTTTTTTATTTAAACCAGAGGCAAGTGGGGACAATTTGGCAGTTATATCAATTATTTTTAAAGGAGGAAGATATTTTTAGATTTCCTTTATTTGTTAAAAATTGCATGCTACTTGGATATACCCAATTGAAGTTGGAGTCTAAGCGATCTTGCCCTTTTATTTCGATTTTGTCTTTCTTTTGACGACAACCTATTTTTATTCTCCGATAGTACTCAGTCTAGAAAACAAATTATCAACAATCAGAAATCTTACATTTTAACAAATATTTTGACTTAAAGATAGAGGAAATCTGCATGCCCCTATTTTATGAAACTGTCCCTGCTGATTAATCATTTGTATTTCCAAAAATAATTAATAGTTAATGGGTTTATCTTGAATATAAAAGAAAAATGTGGCACTCCCTTTGAGGTCAATGGCAAAATTGATGATACTAAATTAGCACTGCATTGATATTTCTTTTCCCACTGTCACGATCAGGCCTTCTTATTTTTTATATAAACTACTCAGAATAACCACATTGCTAATTTGAGAAATGTCTTTTATGTTTTCATTTATGAAAAGTTGATCGAGAGTAATTGTCCTAAATTCAAAATGATAATGGAAGCTTCTTTCGTTTTATCTTAAGACTGGTTTCAAATAGCCCTCTAGAAGAGGGTTATAATTTTTTTTTGACAATTAGTACCAATTTCGTATTTTGGGATAATCCCTCCGACGAAAGCTGTACTAAAATCTTACATTAATTACTTTTAATTCTGCGGTGTTCATTATTATCTTGCAAATTCAAATTAATATTTATATAAATCAATGAGAAATAGAGTCTGTTAAATTTTTATAGATAAAGGACAGCCTTTGTTTCTTAATCTCTTTATGTAATCGTTTTTCCTACGTTTGCTGCTCCTTAAAGTAAGTTAAATTAAATAATGGATTCTGAAGAGTTCTCAAATTAGAGTCATAAATACATTTTATTTGCGTTGTTCAGAGAGAGTTATCGGTGAAGTTTTGTTGCTCTTTATTTTTATTCAGTGTTAATTTGATCAATGGTATTGATGCTCTTATAATTCATTATTTTGCTACTTAAGTTCAAATCTTTCGAATAATGGCGCACTCTCATAATTTTTTCTTTACTTTTCAGAATAGGTTTACTAACTTTCATATGTGTCAGCTGCATTACTTTTGCTTATTGAGGGCTTAGATTTTATGGCAAAGTAAAAGCAGGATCTTTATTTTCTTCAAAGTCAGTGTAGTTAAAAACATCATATGTAGGAGTAACTTCTTCTTCTTTTGAAAAATTATGGTTACATGAATTATTCTCCCGAATTTATTTGTTTTTACTTAACGACTTATATTTTTTGCTGTTCATATTTTAAAATATTTTTTTATATTTTTTTTTATTTTAGTGATTAACCATCCCTGACAATTGATTCTGCCTCAGTAGAATCTTCTTTAGGGTTATGTTTTCCTCAATCATCATAAGAAAATCAATTAGCGTCATTTTTTTCTCTCCATTTGAGCCGACCATTTTTGCGCAAACTTCTTCTATGTCATCCAAAGATATTTGATACATTACAGCTTTCGGGCTAACAACTTTTGCATTGACTCGTCTTAACGTTTTTTATATCAACTCTTCTTATCCAAAAATGCAGACTGGCGTAATTCTGGCTAAAATTACGAGCTTTTGCTAAGGTTGATAATTATAAACTCCCTGAAAATTAGCATATGATAAAATTTAAATTTCTGAATTTGCCCCCTTTTTACTAATCGCTGCTCTATTTTTATAAAAGTTATTCGGATTCTAAGCAAGAATATCGATTGTCTTGGAAATTTAAATCTCTCCCTATATTAACATATAAAACAATGCTGGTTTATCACCTTAATTATAAACATATTAATTTTTCTGTAATTCCGTAATTTTTAATTTTTAGATGAGATATTTTAACTTTGAATTTTAGAAAACATTAAAGATATTAATCTGTCTAAAAAATCGTATCTTTTGATTCATTTTAAAAGTATAAGCTTGAAAAATGCATTCATAAAAATTTTAAAGGGATATCTGAAAGATAATGGTCGAAGTATTGGCAATCAAAATATGTTAATGCCTTGGCTCATTATTTAGAAGCTAATGATATTCTAAAAAGCATTAAGGTCTCATAATTTGCATAGTTTTAGAGCACAAATCACCTAAAATCACTGATTTATTTTCAAAAGGCGATTTTTACATATTAATATGAGCAAAGTTTCAAATTATAGATGCATATTTTAATTCTAATATATT
>Ga0302185_10000615_pt1 | contig 27080 bp, 15 predicted proteins | sample II_Bog_E1_1_FD_200231 | JGI IMG/M metagenome (GOLD analysis project Ga0302185, IMG submission 200231) | Peat permafrost microbial communities from Stordalen Mire near Abisko, Sweden - II_Bog_E1_2 | ecosystem: Environmental > Terrestrial > Soil > Wetlands > Peat | place: Sweden: Abisko... | reverse complement strand
AACTTAAAGGAAGTTCTTTTCTTACTCGATGGGGGCATACATCAACAGTCTTTGATGGCAAAATATATGTCTTTGGTGGAAGGTTTAGCAGCGATTTGCAGGATATCCTTATTATTGACCCTATCAAAGAAACTCTCAAAACTATGAAAGTCACTGGAGAATGCCCAAAGGCGCGAAGAAGACACTCAACTGGCTTATTAGGAAGTTGCTTGGTTATATTCGGAGGATTCAACGGTGAATATTTCAACGATGTCCACTACATCAATGCATTTTAGTTGAAATCTAAGCAAGAAAGCATTGAAAGCAGTCGGGATGAGGCTCTGCAGGAGTGGGTTAACACAGATTTCATGTCTGATTACAAGCTAAGCAGCGCTGATGGACAGATAATAAGCATTCATAAGGGATTAATAGCTGATCGATTTAAATCAGAGCAAGATATGAACAACTTTTTAAATTAATTGCAAAACAAGGTCGACCTACAGTCTTTGATATAAATCATGAATACTTTGTATACAGGAGTGGGCAGATTAAGTGAAGAGTAAGAATAATAGTATCATTTAAATCTATATGACACTGCTTTCGATAGAGACTATGCCCTCAAAAGATTGATCAATTCCAATTTGGTATAGAAAAGCTCTCTTCTCACCAAGACTAAGACGACTTCTCCTATAATAACTTTGGAGCCATAACAATACTCTCAATATATAGAGGCGTTCAATAATAATAAATATCACGATCTTGTTCTTATCCTCAATCAAGAGTACTGTTTATCAGTCAACAGATCACTTTTAGCAGTAAATAGTAAATATTTTACCTATCTTATCGCAAATTGCTCAAATCCTCACTTATAACTGTAATTGGACAAAAGTCTAGTCGATGTGAGAGTCTTTCAGGTATTAATAAACTATTTGCAAACTGATTATTTGGTGGTTCCCGAAGGACTTGATGAGCAGTGTTGGATGTTCCTCTATCAGTTAGGAGAGTACTTTTGCTTGGAACGATTAATGTATGCATGCTAATTGCAACTTATTGCCAAATTAAATCACAACAACTGCGAGTATATCCTCTAATACAGCCTAGCCAACAATCTTTCAATTCTTTCCCTGCACAGCGCAGAACAACTCTTTCGAACTCTTCTCGAGAAAGGAGATGAAAAATATCTCAGATCCCTTAAAGAAAAGATTATAACCAATAACAAAGAGCGATTACTGAGTAAAATTCTTAGACTGTTACGTTTCGATTTGTTGCAGATCTAATTACGGAAAGAGAGATTGATGTAGGAATCAGTGAAGGTGCAGCATGGGGCGTAGAACTGCTAAAAAGAGAATGAGTATTTGATCTAATGATCTTGATTTACTAGTTTCACCCACAATTACATTACTAGTTTTAGCCATTATGATTATTTTATTTTAATTAAAGGGAGAAAGCCTGCTGCTGCTTTATTGAATTCTAGCTAAAGCCCAATAATAATAACATTTCTTTTTATTTCTTGAAGGCTTAACAATGTTCAACACAACTTCATTTCAGGACAACTAAGAGTCAAATCATTTGTTTATATGTTCTTAGTCTCTCTTCTCCTCGGCTTTAAAGAATTTTAATAACAGTCTTTAAAATCATTCAGACTTTATTAAATGTAAATTAATGAAAGATGAATTTATTTTGTGATCACGTGAAGGGAATCCAAGTCATATCAACAAATGCATGCCAGGTGGATTTGCCACATAAGGTAAGGTTTTGACTTCCACGAATTTTTTTGAGGAAGGGCGTATTTGGTTGACTTATGTCCCATCCTCCAAAAGGAACAAAATCGGCAAATGATTCAACTCCATTTAAAACTCCAGTGGAACTATAGTCACCGTACCAGAGGTAGGGTTGAGGGTCCATAGTTCCGATATCATTGCATGATGTGCCGAAAAAAATTCTCCAATCTGCAGCGGTTGAATACACTCCTGCAGCATTGTAACCTATAGCCTAATTAATGGCATTGATGGCTTATTTCAAGTAATTACAGTTATCCACAAAGCTGTGAACAGTCCATTTACATCCTGGAACATTATTAGGTTCAACTTTTACATAAACTTTGTTGTACAAATTGCTAGGAGTACCATAGATGGCAGCATTCACTTGAACAGTTGCGTTTGTGCCGCGGCAGATTTCCATATAGCTGTCCACCATGAAGAAATTGGCTGTCGTTGTAGGAGCGGCAACACCATTGGCATTTTGGAGAGTTTGAGTAGCAGCTGGGTCTACACCTGGGGTTTTAGAGGAAATCTGGTAGATCCTTACTACAAGCCAAGAATTGTATTGACCAGGGAGATCATAATTACTGAGGCATGAAATAGCCGTTGCAGTTAAAGGGCCAACAATTGCAAATCCTACTCCTCCAGAAAGAGAAGTCCAAGCAAGGATAGCAACAAGGATAAAAATGATCAAGTTCTTTCTCATGAAATTAATATAAAGTTGATATTTTACGCTTCGATTTATAGAAATTGTCCCCTTTTCTATGTTTTAAAATGGTTGCAATTGAGAATTCTGCCAAATTGAGGAAGATAGGCAGTTTCTCAGTCTAAAACACCCTAAATCATTAATAAAATAGTATATTTTCCTTTTAGATTTTATCTTAGCTGATGTCAATATACAATAGAGCAACTTACTGAACGAAACAAAAAATATCAAACATCTAAAAAATTCTGTACAGACCGCTACTTCTACTAGGTAGAATGATTTCGTTAATACTGCCGTTGATTTTTGAAGGTAAATTTCGAATTGAAGTTTGCAGTCATAGAAAAACTTTGAATTTAAAAGGATTTTATCCAATACCGAGAAATTAAACTGTTTTGCCCCTTTTATGGAAGGTAGAACCGCTATTTCGGTTAAAATATAAATTTTAGAACCAATGATAGACGACCGCAGAATATATTGGGCTGGTATTTCCTTTTTGATGAAAAAAAACGAAAAGATATTTTTGGAGGGTTGAAACATCAAATAATGCAGAATAAACAAAGGATAAATTCGTTTAAAGTAATTTTATGCTGTTTTTAATTTTTGATTTTGTTCTAATATTATTTAAAAATCGTTTATTTAAAGGAAAAGATAAATGCAATAAAGATCAATCAATAAGGCATAAATACTACCAAAATACTTCTATTTTTAAAAATTAAGCCAAAGTAACTGTCTTTTCATGATGAAAAAAAATTGCAGTTTGCGACAAAGTGAATGCATTGGAAAAGCAAAATATGTAAATCCAACAGCCATCTCATCATTGAGATAGAGCAAGCAGACAATCGAGAAAGCATCTTCCGAACGAAGCAGTTTCAAATCAGTCTTTTACGTATATAAAATATCAAAAGATTGAAGGAGCAGCGTAAAGACAGCATAAATCCAATCATAAAATGAAAGCACAAAAGGCCAGCAATTAATTAGTTTATGGGTTTTAAGATGAACTAACAGCGTGCAGCGTAGAATTTGCTCTGAATTGCAACAATTGACATGATTTGGTTTTAGGGCCAAAACAAATTTCAGGGAGAAGACAGAATATGATATTGCGCTCATCAATATAGAGAATAATTTGATTAATCGCCTTTCGCTCCTTGATCGTTTATTAAAGTCGTAGGTAACAGTCATATTGCCTTAAAATATTTAGTTCCTACTTTACTATCAAGGAACCATGACTAGCAGAATCGATTTTTTCATATAGGGTCGATGGAAGGTTCAATGAATAAGCTAAAATTGATAGTCATCTGAATTAATAGTTAAAATATTCAAATTTATGAAAGATGAATCTATTTCATGATCACGTGAAGGGAATCCAAGTCATATCCACAAATGCAAGTTGATTGGGGTTGTTGCATAAGAAGAGGGTCTGACTTCCAGCAATCTTTTTGAGGAAGGGCGTATTTGATTGACTTGTAGTATATCCTCCAAAAGGAACAAAATCGTTAAATGAGGGGTTAAAATTCAATTCTCCAGCGCCATACCAAAGATAGGGTTGAGGGCTCATAGTTCCAATAGAGTTGCAGGATGAGCCGAAGAAAGTTGCCCAAGTTGTACTGCTCGAGTACACTCCTGCAGCTCCATAACCTTTGGCACTGTTAATGGCATGGATGGCCTCTATTAAAAAATTGCAATTATCCACAAAACTGTGGGTTGCCCATTAGCATCCTGGAACAATAATTGGGTCGAGTTTAATATAAACTTTGTTGTACAAATTGCTAGGAGTACTAGAGATGGCAGCTTGCACTTGAACAGTTGCGTTTGTGCCGCGGCAGATTTCCATATAGCTATCCACCATGAACCAGTTACCTGTAGTTGTAGGAGCGGCAACACCATTTGCGTTTTGGAGAGTTTGAGTAGCAGCTGGGTCGACGCCTGGGGTTCCAGAGGAAATCTGGTATATCCTAATCACCAGCCAAGAATTGTGTTGACCGGCAAGGCCATAGTAACTGAGGCATGAAATGTAGGCGGGACTCATAGGACCAATGATTGAAAATCCGATGCCACCAGCAGCAGAAGTCCAAGCAAGGAGAACAACAAGCAAAATGGTTGTTAGGTTCTTTTTCATGAAATTAATATAAAATTTGATATTTCACGTTTCGATTTATAGAAATTGTTGCTTTTCGAGGTGATAGAGTAGTTGTCATTGCGAATTCTGGTGTGGAACTGAAGTTATACAATTGTCAATGCTAAAACTATGTGAATTACTAATAAAATCGTGGTTGTTCTACCGTTTTCGATTTATCTTTTGCGGACTGTAATAAATAACAGATTAAACTACTGAATAAGACCAAAAAATATTAATCTGTTAAAAACCAATTGACGGACACTATATTTATTGTGGATAATGATTTCGGTGATACTGTTATTGATTTTCCCGAATTGAATTTCAAATTGATCTTTACAATCATTGGAACAATCTTAAATTTAAAAATAATTTATCAAATAGAGTTCATATTAAGGTGTGGTGGTTTTTTGGTTGGAGGAGGATCGCTGTTTGGCTAAAACAATTAATTTTTAAAAACAACGATAAACATCATCAAGGCGTAAATTTTATCTTTATTTTAATACAGCAAGAATGAGAGCTATCTTTGGAGGAAGGAAACTCCAAAACATGCATAAATTAAAGATAATAAACATAAAAATTATATTTTGTGAGCTTGAGACTTTTCTAATATTATTTAAAAAATGATTTTTCAAAGTGGCCAACAAAATAAGGATTAGTGAATAATACATACACAAAGACTCTGAACTTTGTTTAGACTTATTTAAAAAGGAGGCAGCGAAAGTATCTTCTTTAAGCATTCAATAAATTTGCTATTCCAGTTTCCGAAGCGTATCGAGAAAGGGAATATACCATCCAGTAGTCAGAGTACATTGATAATTGAGAAGGCTTCTGACCAGTGAACGAGTTGACAAATCAACCTATTTGAATATATTTGAAAGATTGAAGGAGCAGCAACATAAGGCATCATAAATTGAATCTTCCTTCTGACGGAGGATTACTTGATTAATTTAGCGTTAAAGGCGGAGAGAGGGTAAGTGTTTGAGAAAGTACTATGCCCGAGCGGTTAAGGGGGGCGACTTAAGATCGTCTGCTTGTAGCGCGTGGGTTCGAATCCCACTAGTACTATTAATTTTTGCTACCTCTAGATCCATAGGGTAGTGCTCAAGATGAATTCATTTTAACAGATAAAATAACGAAGGCATCAACCTGAAATGAATTCTTAAGAGTTGCTTTTGAAGGTGACTCAGAAATGATATTTAATAAAGATTGGCTTAATCATTCAGACATTTTCAGTGACGGCTCTGATTAGAGTTACATTTTCACCCTTGACGAGTAACTTGCCTAGTGGACGGGACGTATTGGTTTTTGTTTGAATTTCGTAGGTTTCATCCAAGACAATATTCATGTACTAATCGAAGCCGAGGATTTTGCCCTCCAATCTGATGTTTACATTGTCATAGAGCCAAATTTAAATTCTGGATTTGCTTTGCAAGAAGCGAAAGATGACAGCCAAGGGGTTGATGCTTTTAGGTTGGCCTTTTTTGGACATTTATAAGAGGATATTGGTTTATTATTATTAAAACAGAGTGCCTTTGATTGATAAAATACTATGATTTCAATGATATAATTGATGTGATTGAAAGAAATAATCTTTGATGGTTCTTTTGAAATTGTTGGTGACTATGATTCATAATCTGAATAAATATGCTTTTGAAATTAATTTGGAAGCAGTTGGCAGGAAAGGCCAATTCTTTTTCCCGAGGAATTGTGATAAAAACTACAACTGATCGAACCAATCTCAACAAGCCAGTCTTCTATTTTTCTGAAGAAGAACACAACAATGGAAATCAACAATCAAACTCTCGTCGATATCAAAAACATAAGCCAAAAAACAGATAAAGAAATTAATCCAATGAAGATATAGAGAATTAAAAGCCAAATCTAACTCGGCTGCTGCGCGCTCATCGTACTCGTATGGATCAAGGAGGTGAGCTTTCTGATTACGCTTATGGCTGTAAGAAGATTGCTTCCTACTATAAAAAACCAGTTCACCAGGAGTTTACGAATCAAAAGGAGCAGCTTGAGAGAATACTGGAGAGTGTCAATGATTTATCGTTGACTAATATCAAATTAGAAGGTATGATATTGCTAAAATATAGAATATCTGTACCTGCTTGACTTTATCAGGATAATGGGACGCATTGAATCTATTTCGCGCTTTGTCTATGAGAAAGCCAAGGACAAACTAGTTTCGCATCTCAAAGGATATATCTAAAAATTGGAAGACATGACTTTATAGGAATTAATGCCGCTCTACTGCAGGATCGGACCAATGAATCTCACTTCTGGCTGGAAGATCAGCATGGTGCTGCACGATCGATTGGCAGATGTCTACAACGAGAAGGGTAAACTCTCACTTCCTATGATGCAAAGCTATATTCTAATCAAAAGTTTAGCCCAACGCACTTTCCTGTCATTTCCTGATAAGAAGATACTGGAAATGGTCCTGTTAACTCTTAAAGCTTAGGCAAAGAATATCGATAACACCATGATGATTAAGTTTGCCATCGCCTTAAAGAACTGTAACATTAAGGCCAATATTAGCGATCAGGAAATCTATCAAATATCAGATCGTATCTTAGGGAGAGCCGTCTAAATCATCAAGAAAGGCATTAAGTTCGAATAGTTCGAGTATATTTTACAAAATGATCCGACTGATAATCCTTATTTCAGAGAAATCTACTAAATCTCCTACGCAAAAACAATTCAAAAGTTTTATAATCCTTCCTAAAGCGAGCATATTAGACTATCAAATGTCCGAACGTTAAGCCTGATTGTGAAACATCTACGCCATTATTATGTTTTTCCTCCTGCTGACAGATCAGCTGTGCTCCAATATCTAAATATGCTGATATAAAATCCTCAAGAAGCCATCGATAAAAAAGCTTTTAACGTCGTGATCCTTGAACTATTAAGGAACAATTTTTTTGGAAAGTAGCTTGACGAACTGAGTGCATTATTAAAGAAAAGCAAGATATAGATTTACTGGTCTTTTCCTGTTTAGTATAGCTATCAAAACATAGCTTTTCCGGCTGAGCTAATCGAGCCAAAGATTAAACCAATGACTCACAAGTTTGAAATGGAATTAAATTATCTTAAAATGGCGGTATCAGTAGCCATCCAGAGTAGATTGCACCCTACAAGCGAATTGCTTGATAAGTGCTACAAAGGAATAATAGAAGAGTTGAGTGGGAGTAGTTGGAGATCCAAATAGACGGAGTGGGTTATCCGACAATCAGTCAATGATCCTTAATTAGTTAGGCAGTTCCATCTGTTATACTCTCGATATTACGTTAATTGCCTCCTACCCTCTCAGTAATAAATGAAAAAAGATAATCAGCTGCAAAGAGGAGAAAAATCAAGTATCTATAAATTCTGGGAGTATCTCTTACTAGCCTATAGCTACAATTAGCAACTTCCTTATCAGCTGGTTTACCAAATTCCAGATTATGCTGTTTTCCTTGTGATGAATCGGTAAATAAACTGTAAAAATGTTATGCCTGATGCCAAAAAGCTGCTTCTGCTCACCCTCTATCTTAAGCTCTCATCCTAAAAGATCAAATTCAACATGAATTAAGGCCATTTAATATGTGATCTACTGATTAAATATGAACCGCTCCTTCATAACCAAGACGAATCCTTCATCGAGTTGTATTGGGACAATATACTGCAGTGCATCAAATACTACAACCGCCTGCAAAAAAGTCTCCTATCCAGCTTTCACTTTCTTCTTTCTAAACTGCTCACTCTCAATAATAAAAAATTAACCAACTCTCAATACTATAGAAGATTCATTGAGGAATTACTGCACAATAAGTTCGTTCTCAATTTATAAAGCAGCTATGTGTATTTAAAGACTTTGATCATTCGTTAAGGGCTTCATCTCAACCTCATTTCCCCGCATTCTTTAGTGAAGATGGAGTGGAATTATTTTACAAAAGCCGAACAACAAATGATGCAGGCCACGACACAGTAATTTCAAGTTTCAGAGTGGAATGTTTCTTCTTTAGTGAGTTATTTCAAAATGTCAAGACCGACCTCTAAAATTGAGGAGTAAATCAACCAAATAAATGAACTCATAGACTCAAGTAGCATTCAAGAATTGGAGCAATATTTAATTCATTTTTCTTTGAGCAGGGGAACTTATAGCGACAACATTCTCCTCAGAATTGCCGATCGATTTATCTTGAAGATGTAAATAAAAGATGTAAATATAATCGGAATACTTTCTAATATTAAGACTCCATTAAGAACAATAAATGAAACCATCTTCCAAAATTTGCTGTTTGGCATTTGTTAAAAATTAATTAGTGATCCCTCCACTCATTTCTTGGCTGATCACTTGCAAATTGTTAAAACCCTCTTAGAAAGCGGTTTGAATTGCGAAAAATATGAATAAATGCTGCTGAAATATGTAAAATAATTGCCAAACAATGGAGCAATCTCCATCGAAATTATGTACGCACTGACCCGAAAGGGAGTTACAATTACAAATGAAGATTTTGAGTTAGTCAGAAACTATTTTATAAAAAATCCTGAAGCAGCTTTAAAAATCGCCCTATTAAATGAGGACACAATCGTAAACAGCAAATAATTTTACAAAACAGTAGTCAAATATTTGTCAAAGCCTCTGAAGCAATCTTTATATACTCTGCACCTTGAAAAAAAAGAATCCTTACTCTTTCCCAAGCAGAATAGCTAAAGCTCCTTACTCAATAAGCCGAATGACCTTAGTTCATAGTTTCTGGTATAGTGTTTTTAATATAGAAATCTCTCCAAGCGAATGAAATTGATGTTGTTCATGAATAAAAATATGGAGAGCACATCTATCTCATCAAGTATTTTCGTGCCTATTTAGATAGAAGATAGCTGTGGCTTTTCTAGAGATGAACTGCTTTAGATAAATTAAATTTATCGAAAAAACTCTACATCTCTTGTATCCTAGCAGGGAAATTATTTTGGTAAGGATGCATGCCAGTGCAAAAGACATCAGCAATCTGCTAGACAGTCTTCGTTCCTACAATTCTGGAGATTCAACTAAAGTAAAATTGATTAGGGACGATATTTACACGAAGATACGAGAATAATTGCATCTCATGTGATCAATATTCATAAAGATAGAGATTGATTATATAATTTGTCTATTGATATATGATTGAAGGCAATGAGGGTCAAATCATTGCAAGTTTACTCAACTTATAGCAATTTTACAACTCACTCTACGATCTTAAGTTCAAGGGCAAGAAGAATTTGGAGGAACTGGCCAATTCACTCTATGAGAGGGAACTGATGATTAAAAATATCAGGTCTTCTGCGCTGTAAATTGAATCAAATATATTCGCACAGGCAATTGCCAATTGTAATGGCTGGATTGGACAGCAAATGGCCAAATTTTAGATGAATATCATTTAACCCTATGTAAGAGTAATGATATGTAGGTATTAATTTGTTAGAAGATCAGTTTAAACACAAATTATTTGAGTAGCTTTTCAATCCGGGAAAATAATAGTAAAGGAATAACATAAGGAAGTCTTTAATTTCTATTGGTGGAAATGAGTAATGCAAGAATGATTTTTAGTTTAACTGGGAAACGTTATCGGAGGCGCGTATATGAAACAAATTGCCTTAATTACGAGGCACTGGTCTGGCATAGGACAGGAATTATTATAAAAAAGCAAGCAATCATAACGCCTAAAGGAATTGATCCTCCATATAGGCTTTGAAACCGAATTAGACTCGTAAACCTGCGATTATTGGAAAGCAAAACTGTTCGTTCTGAGCAACCAGCGCTACAACATCAAAAAGAAATGATTCCATATTTTTGCTGCCACTACCATTTCAACTGTAAAAAGATATTGAAATTGTAGATTGGCATTTATTATTTAAATTATTTTTAAATATGTCGGACTTCTCACTCACCACCTTTGCCTCCAAGGGGAAATTGCCTCAGATCGAAAACGCCCTGGCTGCAGTCGCCAAAGGAGAAACTTCTCTTGGAATCAAAGCTAAAAATGGAGTTGTGGTAGCCACTGAAAAAAAATTATCATCGTCATTGATGGATGAATCTTCCTACTCGAAGACACAGATTCTTTGTAATCACATTGGAGCTGTATACGCAGGTCTCGGCCCTGATTTCAGACTACTGGCTCAAAAATCAAGAAAATTGATTCAAAATTATTTCGTGAAATACTATGAGCCTGTTGGAGTACCAACCCTCTGCAGGGAGACTTCTGAACTCGTCCAAGAGAAAACTCAAGCCGGAGGTTACCGTCCATTTGGTGTTTCCGTGTTAGTGGCTGGGTATGATGAGAGTGGACCTCATCTAACTCAGATCGATCCATCCGGTGCTTACTATAATTGGAAGGCGACAGCTATTGGTAAAAATGCTAAAAATGCCAAAATTTTCCTGTAAAAGCGTTACAAGGCTGATATGTAAATTGAAGATGCCATCCATACTGCCCTATTAACCTTAAAGGAAGGTTTCGAAGGAGAAATGAACAGCACAAACATTGAAGTGGGCGTGGTTCGTGAAGACAAAATCTTCCAAGTGTTGACTCCTGCTCAAGTAAAGGAGTATCTTGACGAGCTTAACTGATGATAGTCATCTGAAATAAGTTAAATTAAATCTATCAATATGAATAAGATAAATTTTAAGAGCAAATTACATTCAATTGTATTAAATATTTCTGCTTAAAAATAACAATCTCGAACTCTTATTTATCTTTAATAAAGATGAAGGCCATAAATAAAGTTTGATGAGTGACTTAACGCCTTTCGAGAACGATTGGAAGAGGAACAAAATCAAAAGAGTACAAAAAGAATTACTTTTTGTATAGGAAATTGATAATAATTTAGAATGGTTTTTCATCATTGAATCTAAATTTATGGTTTGTTTGGATAGGGAGAACAACCCTTTTGAAGTGCACAAATCCATAAATCCACTGCTGCCTTGTTTCCTGAACCCGTAATGCAAAAGGTTGCACAGTTATTATCAGAACATTTTCCTTGGCAATTAAATAAGACATTCGTACAATCATCATCGCATTTATCGATTTGAATTGGACAATTGGCTCTCATACAAGCTTAGGGATCTGTAGGAAGAGCTGCAGCGATTGTGAGTAGAAGCACAGCCAATAAGAGCAGTTTCATTGTTATTTTCAAAATATTATAATGATTTATTTTTCATTTGACGAATAATAACTAAAATATTGTGATTAACAATATGGATCTTGTTTTTATGATCCCTCTTTGAGGATTCTTCTATATACATCTTATAACACTGTATTTTTGATATCATTCCTGATTTATTATTGAATTTGGATATCAGATGATCATTATCATTTACTTTTCTCACTAACCATCTGGAAATAATAAAAGGCAATTTAAATCATTTGCAGATGAAAAGGATGCCTAAACTGATGCTGAGAGCAGCCAGCACGATCTTAGGGTTAGTAAAACACCAAGTTATAAATCCAGTCTTTTGCTTTGTTTTTTATTATTTTCGCTATCTCCTCATTTACCACTATGCTTCATTAAGTAGATCATCGATGTTGACGTATGTAAATGATTGTCCTGTGGAAATTATATCTCCAGGTTGTTGTTTGAGCTATTCGTAAGCTTTGATAATAAGTTAATATCGCTCCCTATGTTCGGGACTACGGTCGGGGTGATAGCGCAACGACAGTTATTTGAAAGCACTTTTGATTTGTTGCTTGGAAGCATTATTGGCAAGTCCAAGTTATTTATAAGGATTCCATCGCTGAGACTAATGAGATACAGCAAGCAGCAGAAGTAATGCCACAACGAAAACTTTACTTAACATGATGATTATAATGATAAGAGTCTTAATTATTCAATTCAGCCATTTTTTAAATACAACTGCCCGCTATTTATTAATATGTTGGAAAGAAATTAATTGCTAACGTTAAGCACATTGAATATCTATTAAAGATTATTAAAAATACTATTACCATCATAACAGTCTCATAAATCAACCAAAAACCTCTTCAACGATAGTCTTGTTTTGCTTGAGTAGAGTAGATAGAGTAAAAGCTTTGTAGGGTACCTTGACATGAGCAGTTAGACATTTAAAGATCACTTTATTGACTGCTTGTGACATTGAGGCACCCCCACAAATAAAGATGACTCCATCTTTATTAAAGAGATGCTCAGTCAACCAACCTACATCCTTTTACAGCACATCTTGTACATACTCCTTCTTGTTTGGATCTTTTCTGCTCTAAGCTAATCTCAACTCAATGATGCCCTTCTTCTCGAGTTCTCTCCATTAGTCTCCGAAGTAAAAATCAACATCCTCATTTTGGATTCCATAATAACTAAATATAATAGATAATACAGTCTCAGTGGTAGACGCTGATCAGCCGGTAAAAGCTCAAAATATTGGACGATACTCCTAAAAGGCGCAATTCCTGTTCCATTGGCTATCATTACAATGGGTCTTTTTTAAGGGATATAAAAAGTAGACTTGAGAGTATTGATTCGAATGAATTCAGGGCGGGTCTTTAGATAATCGCTGGTTAATCCGTTTTTAACTATAGAAACACAAAGATCTAAATACTTGTTATCGGGATTCCAAGAAGATAAAGTATAGGTTCGTACAGTATTGAGACCAATTTATGGTAAGAACTCGACACTTGGTTTAAGATCTTACAAAAGCTGTTTGCAAGTCACTTTGATCTAAGTCTTTTCCCTAAGTCGTTTGCTATAAGATTAAACAGCTTCAAAAGGAGCGCAGGAGAGTAAAACTGCCCGAGTAATTTGTTTATTAGTGGCATTTTGTCTCAAATTTACCAATTTTTTAATTTATTTAACGGGCATAGGAGGGAAGGGAACTTTGCTATTGGCCTCACTAAACGTAGCTACAAGATTATCTCCTTCTTCAGGTTCAATCGAGTTCAAAGGAAAAATGTCAACATTGCAAGCAGGTGTTAATTGAATCTTCTTATTTATTTATATCCTAATCCACAGAGTCGAACGACCATCTGAAGTCTTTTTACGCAGCTATTTCATGTGGATCACTTTGCATTTATTCATGTTGAAATAGTTACTGAACTATTTTCTTGTGTTTTTGCAGTTCATAGCTTCGATGGACCAATTGAAATAAGGCTTATCCTCCAGAGTAGCAATGTATGGCGATCCCACAGAACTTTGCGGTACTTCCCTAAGGGTGTTTTTAGAATTGAGAATTTAAACTAATTTTTTGGACCAGTCGGGAAACCTTGCTTCCATATTTTTTTCCTAAGATTTGGAATCACATAAAATAATTTCCAACAATTCCTACCCCCCTCCAGCTTTGAAGATTTGATTAACATGTATTCCAAATTTGCAATGATTGTCAAAAGAACTATTCCCAAAAGCCATGATACAGTATTTTATATTGGCAAATTGCTGTTGAGGTTGTAACTTCTATATCCATTAAGAGAATTTTTATCCATCCAGAGGAGATGAACCATCACCATAGGTGGAGAGCAGAAATATTATAGTTCCGCAGTGATTGATGTAGTCATCAGTGTCAAAGTCTCCGATGTTGGTGATCAAAGCAATGTATTGATTTTATTCAAGGAATTATTGAAGTTTGGAAGCAGCATTTCTGGATGTTCCAGTAGTACTGCTGTAAATGATTTGAACTACTCCTCTGGTCATAATATTTGAGGCTGTTTGACAAGTTCCCATGTTTTAAAAATTTAATAGAAATTACCAGACAAAGTCCAATTTAAGAAGGGAGTAAAAATTGAAAAAAAAAACGAAATTAAAAGATCAAAAGTTGTTGGAGGTAAATCTAATCAATAAATTGGTGTGAGTTCTATTGAAGATATCTTATGAAGGTAGTATAATTAAATGATTTCAGAATAGTGATAAAAGAAATGAAATTTAAGGAAGAAAAGCATGAGTTGAGCGAAACTATTTGTTCCTTATTAAAACCATATTAAATTTAATATGGTAGTGTTGTAGAAAATGAGTTGAGTTATATGGATATTATAAAGTTTTGTAATTATAAAAAAATAGAAATTTAAAAATAAATTAATCCAATTAATGAGGGAATAAGATCAAGACAATGTGGAACAAAAGGACTTGAACTTTCCACTGATTTTTTATATTTTTACTTTGAACTGTCGAAATATTTTAAGGAACAGAATTACGTTAGAGATGCTAAAGCTTAGAGTCAAATGAACTGTTGCATTGAAACTAAAATCAGATAAAATTGATCAGAAGAGAATAATTTTATTATTTTTTAAATTCAATATTGTAGTACTCTGCAATTTTGCTTATTATTTTGTATGGGTTCAACCCCTCCATATTTTGGTGGAAAATTATAATTATTGACTTAAATTTGTAATATTATCAAAGCTAATCCCTTCATGGACGAGGACCCAAGTGATTTCGACATTAAGAGAAAACAGTGGAGTCAGTCTATTAGGCGTAAGGAAGTGGGGAATTACATGTAAAAGCGCAGATACTCCATATTGGCAACTGATTTGTTAGCAAATAGTAATGCAGTGGACGACAATGACAAAATTAATTTCCTTTTAAAATTGATCGATCAATTTCAATTCAAAACTCCTCTGTCCTTCTTTCAAGAAATAATGGAGTTGGATACAACATTGTCACTGTTCTATAATATAACAGGATTCAATCCTGATTCCCCTCCTAATTTTATTCGAAGATTGCTTGAAGAAAATGTTCATTTAAGAACACACTATGAGCATTTCGCTTGTCAATAGTGGCGATAACGGTCTTGGATGAGTTAATAGTTGGAGGGAATTCGCATCCTCTATAAATAAATATAAGAGTGGTGGCTGAAGTAGAACCAAACAATTAAAAACATAATTAACTTAATTAATCGAGTAGACAACATAAATTTTATAGTACGATCAGACATCATCGAATTTGTTAATATAGTAAACAATGTAATAGTCATATTTGATATCATAGTCAAAGTGCTCGGGGAAAACAGTCTAGTAGTTATGCTAGTGGGTGAAAATGTATGTTTGATGGAGAAGGAGAGAGATATGTGCATTAGATTGGTGTATAACTTACTTGCAGCCAAGGATTAACTACTACTACCACATATCGATAATCTTTTGGATGCAGATGGACTCAACTGTAATTCCCTGAACCTGTATTATAACTTTTTCTTGATTCAAGGGACCTCTCCAATTATGAGGGTTAAAATGATAAAATACTTTGTGACTGTGCTGTAATCGGATAACGAGCGACTCCTCTAAGATCATAAATAGCTTATTTTTACGCTACATATATTTACAAAAACTAACCAGAAGTTTAATGGTCCGGAGAGAAGTGACTATATCGATGTGGGGTAAAGAATTGTAAAGATACTCAACAATTTGTTAAAAGTGTTGAATTTGAGGTATTAGAATAGTGGACTGTATCTAGAGAGCTAATTGAGTTGCAGTCCTAATGATGACAGTGAATTTGTAAAATATATCGCATTCATAATGGACTACCTAACTGACGAGACTGAAGTTCTTCGACTTTTAATGGAGCACCCTCATATTGCAACGTTCATTTTTAATCACATGCAGTTGTCGAGTAAGAGTGCTGAATGGCAAACAACCTTATCGCTTCTGCGTATTCTAGTTAAATCATCTTTCGATCACTGTTCCATCTATTATTTTATAACGAACCACCTGCTTACTCAGCACAAGCTCATCACAATGGTGACCAAACTATCCGACAAAAGCAATTATAAAATGGGAAGATAACTGAATATTGATGTTATGAGTTTGTTGGTGTTGGTTTGCAGTAATTTTTGTTCTGAACCTAAAATAGCGTAATTGTTTTTGAATAGCAATTTCCTTCAATTGTCCACTAATATGTACTATTTGTACCAAAACAATAACTTTCGTGGATTTCGAATAGAATGTCAATTTTTGTTTATTAATCTACTGCTGCATTTAAAGAAGACTTTAGTGGAAAGAGAATAAGCTTAGACCATTTTGGCAGTTATCTTTTCAAATTAATCAATGTTAAGCATGCTTATTGATTTACTCAGATATACGCTTGATAGTAAGGAAATTAGCAATGTCATTCGTGCTTTGACATTTTTGGCTTTTCTCTTCAAGATAGAGAGTTGTGATGAGGAATATACTGGCATGCTGGCTAAGTTGCAACAATAGTCAACTTTAAAAGCTCGGCTCTTTGAACTTTAAGATTGCGGAAACGAGCAAATCGAGGAGAGGGTCTATGTAATTCGCGCCATTCTAAGGGAAACAAATCTAGCATAGTAATAGAATGATGTAATCGCGTGAATTTATGAGAATCTGCTATAAATTATGCAATATAAACTTTAGCCAATATATTTCTTTAATTTTAATTAACTCTCAGTGAATGGATTGCTAAATACAAATATAATTATCATAAAATCACCTTTCAATAAATCTTTATTCTAAGACCATGTTAGACACATATCTATTTTCAGTTAAGTTTGTTGACCCTATTTTCGTTCTTTTATATCTTTCAACTCCTTTTTTTACAAGGAGATAAGGCAAATTCAAGACCCAATCCCAATAGTAAACTATCTTTCCAGCTAATTTATGGAAAAAGAAAGCGAAAACTAGTCCACCAGCCACATCAATGGTGTAGTGCACCTGAATGATGGTTAACATGTTCATCATATACAAAAGACTTATCAAAGCAGCACCGCCTACCCAATAATATTAAACAGTGTACAGTTCTAGCATAATAACAGTCAGCGACCCTGTGTGACCAGAATAAAAAAAATCTCGAGTTTTATCATAAGGGACTGTGAAAGAAAAGAAACCAGGGCTGTGCCAAAGCCAATGATCTGGGAAGGGAAAAGACTCCGCATACTGAATAGAGAAAGCCTTACCATTATAATGGTTCTGCAAAGAAAGAACATGGCAGGCGCCAAGACTATCCTTGCATTCTTAAATTTGACTATCCTAAATTATGTGCAACAGTACCACAGTATGACTATTATGAAAATCCATCCATCCATGAGTACTTGTCCGATGCCAATGACAACATTATCACCTCCTGATCCATTTGCAAGATGTTCATTGAACCCCAGGGTCAAATCATGCCACGCATCTCTAAGACATGCTGGGGTTGTAGCGTTATACATGAATCTATATAGAAGAAAACAAAGAGTGGCAATCAAGGCAATTACTAATCTTAACTTATACCTTGATTTTAAACCACCATTTGTATGCAGAAAATTGATCATTATCAGAATTATATAGTAAAATTATTAAAACATTCAGAGTGATAGCCTTTATGGATAGATATAATTTTCATCTTTTTTATTTTTTGCAAATCTATATAAATTTCAAAACATCAGCACTATTGGCATCAACTCTTTTCCAGAGAAGCAAAATTACTGCTATTCTTTATTCGTAGAAGTTTAATCAACTCTCGCTGAGTTTATATCTACATTTACTTGCGACTTAGTAACTCTTGCAGTTGACTGATCTTCAGTTATTTATCCCTCAGTTCAATTCGTAGGAGGCGATTGGATTTTAAGATTTAGTTTTATTTTCCACTATCTTCCTAGGTTCTTCCTCCTTCTGATTGTTCTATTGATTATTTATAGCCCAAACTGTTGCTTTTCTAAAGCATCTGCATGATCTGATCTATTTTTCGGTGTTTATGTTGTTGTCGCTCCTATTTTAACTCTTTTGATGAAGGGCAAGACTGAATGTTTTACTTCTCCTCGTGAAGATAACTGTAACTATATTTTTTCTTGCGGATAGGTTCTGAAGGAGTGGGCTATTTAAATGTCTCTTCATGATCAGAGATAGATTAATTGATGGTTGCTTTTCTAATTTCGTAGTTCTATCTGGTAATAGACTACTTTAAAAAATTGGTAGGCTCGCAAAGAATAGAACTGCTTGGTGTTTTTGCGAAATCCTGTCCTTCTTGATCGTTCTCCTCTCTTTACATTATCTTTAACATTTTGATTTGATTGGCTTCCTCTTCTTTTTATACTTTTTAAGGCTTCTTCTATTTTTTATCAAATGTTTGACGTCTGAAATCTATTTGATTATTAAAATTGAAATTTTAGTAGAGACCTTATCGACTCTACGCAATATGATTTGCCTTCTTTTCACAGTTTCGATCTGATTTAAGTTTGAAAAAATCTCGATTGCTGCTATCAATAATTTGTTAAACCACAGACGAAAGCTGCTCTTTACTTTAATCAATGGAAGAATAGACATGATTTTTCTTTTAAATGTTCATGCTTTCCTTCAATTACTGATAGAATTGACTTTCCTTAATTTACTATTCTTCATTGCTCATACTTTCACTTTTAGAACTTGAACTATGTTCTTTACTCATAAATTATGAATCAAACTCATCAAAACAGCTCAGAAGTGGAGGTGGAACAGATGCGTACGGTATTTGCTTGAGAATATCCCCAACCACAAGAATGAAGCCATCACCAGCAGAAAAATCTATCACTGCTCGATTATTTGATACCACAACTTCGTCTTTACATTGTAATAATCCTTCTTTTTGGATGCCTTTACACACTTACCAGGAATAGAGAGACCCATTTGTGGTTAAACCATAGATTTGATCGGAACCCACTCGAATATCAATAACATTTCTCTGTTAGCCATCGAAATTTTATATAAACAGAGGACCAAAATTTGATTTAATTCCCCATACATACATGCCTCCTGATTCAGTCAGAGCAAGCGAATATTTTTTAGCTTGAATCATAATCACTTTTTATTTTGTTTTCGGTAGTTAGAGACTGAATAGTGATAATGTTACTTTGTTGGATCTGTCATGAATTTTTTGGAGAAGAAAGAGCCTAATTGACCATTGGTGTTGTCGCCACATGAATAAATCTTTCCCTCACTGACAAAAAGAGAATGATTTTATCCGGCAGCTATCAACTAAATGTTTTAGAGTTTGACTCGCACTGGCACATAGCTGTTTCTACTTTGACCGCTTCCTAACTGCCCATAGATACCATTGCCGAAAGCGTAAGCTGCTCTTATACTCTAGCTTATTACAATGGTTTACATCTTTTTTAGAACCGCCTGTGAGAACTAAGGTGTGATTAGTCCCACAACTCACCTTTTACACATCTTTACCCAGACTTTCAATTTTGAGAGGGCGTGGCTGATTTTTAGTATTGCCATGACCTAGTTGCCCATCGATTCCTTTTCCCCAAGAATAAAGCTATCCTCCTGAAATTGCGCACATATGGAAAGGACCACTTTCAATTTTGGTTACTTCGTCAAGCCCTTCTATCAGTGTCGGAACGAAAGAATAATTGAGGCTCGGGTTGGAGCCGAGGGCTCCATGAATATTACTGCCCATTGTGTATATATTTCCCTCGATAGTAAGAAGAGCTGAATGGTGAGCCCCACAAGCGATCTGTTTAATAAAAATTGAGAAAGCGAAGGACTTGGGAGTGGTGAAGTTCTTGTTGTGATATTTTTCCCCGATGCCGGCCTGTCCATATTTATTGAGTCCGACGAAAAGTAATTCGTTAATATCCATTTCGTTATTTTAATATTTCAAATTTATCAATAAATACAAGGGCGAATGAATGAATTCTCACCCTCCAGAAATTAATTATTTAGAGCTTTAAAGGCAGAAAAAATAAGTATTTAGAGTATTTTTTGGAAATTACATCTCGGAGAATACGTAAGTTCTAACTGAAAAATTAGTAAATTTTAAATTTGTTAAACTGATGATGTGTTTGAAAATATAAATACATGGTGGATCTTACAGCTAACGAGATGGGTAATGGCTATAACTTTTTTATACATCAACTAACATATTGATTTCAATTTTTAGATAAATTATAATTACGATTCCAACACAAATATAATATAACCATGATTAATAGTCTTATTGACTTCACCAGCGGAGCCATTTCAGGCATCACCAACTGCATTTCCGGATTCATGCTCGATACCATTAAAGTCAGGATGCAAATGAACCCTGCTCTCACCATGACTTAAACTTTTCAGTCAATTGTACGCCATGAGGGAGCAGCACAGCTTTTCAGCGGCATTTACTATCCGCTTATAACATTTCCAATGATCAACTCAGTTGTCTTCACATCCTATTAATAATATAAAGTCATCAGAAATAAACAACAACTAGGATTTTGGGATGGCTTCTAAAATGGAGCATTTGCTGGACTTATAGTCTCCATTGTAGTGACTCCTGTGGAATTAGTTAAATGCGTGATGCAGCACGACCGAGAAAAGAAGTTTAATCATTCTCGAGACTGCTTAAAGCATGTCCTCCGCACATAGGGCGTCGCTGGACTATATAAAGGCAATGTATCAACGCTTATTCGTGAAATTCCAGGCTATGGTGCTCAATTCGCAGTCTATTAATATATAAAAAACAAGTACATCTCCCCAGACCATCCTCACTTAACTCTGGTTTAAACATTGGTGGTCTGTCCAATCACAGCAGTTTGGGCTTGGATTTTATCTTACCCTCAAGATATTATTAAAACTAAGATACAAGTATAAAAAACCAACAAATATAAGAGTATTTATGGAGATGGAGGAGTGATAGATTGTGGGCGATAAATTTATAGAGCCGCTGGATGGAGAGGATTTTGGATTGGGATAGTTCCTTGCCTCATCCGAGCAGCCTTTTCGGATTCAATCGGTATAATAACCTACGAAAAGTGTCGAGAAGTCATGTGGTCCAAAAGGACTCACTGAACCCCGTTTTGATATTTGTTCAAGAGGTGGCATTTATTTTTAATTCTGTTCATAAAATTAAATTACAGTAATTTGGTTGAGTAATAATTTCACACAAAAAGTGTTTTATATTACCGAATATGATAGATTTTTTCGTTGATTTCGCCTGCGGCACCATATCAGGAATCGGTAACTGTTGCTCGGGGTATATCCTGGACACACTGAAGGTGAGAATGCAGATGAATCCGAACCTGTCAATGTCGGCAGCCTTCACGACTATTGTTCGTCAGTAAGGCTTTATGCATCTTTTCAATGGAATATACTATCCTCTTCTAACGATACCCTTTGTCAATGCAGTGATGTTCAGCTCATACTAACTCTATAAAGTCATCAGAAAAAAATAATAAATGAGTCTACTTGGTGGACTTTAGAATGGAGCATTCGCTGGTCTGGTCGTAACTATTGTCGTTACTCCCGTCTAACTCATCAAATGCGTGATGCAAAATGACAAGGAATTCAAGTATCGAAACTCTCGATAGTGCTTGAAGGAATTAATTCGCACGGAAGGCATCCGAGGACTATCCAAAGGCTCATTTTCGACGGCAGCTCGATAAATTCCATCCTATTCAATCCAATTTGCAACTTATGAATATCTAAAAATGAAATATATCACAGCAGAGCATCCTCATCTCAATGTTTGGTAGGCTTTAATAGTGGGACCAATTGCTGCTTTGAATAGCTGGATAGTTTCATATCCTCAAGATGTTATTAAGACTAGAATTCAAATCGAACCTGCTGGAACGTATAAATCGCATCGACTGATTCCAGATGGCGGATTTATTGATTGTTCCAAACATATCTATCGAAACACAGGAATGAAGGGATTTATTATTGGACTTTATCCATGCTTGCTTCGTGCTGCTCTTGCTGATGGGATTGGAATTGTGATCTACGAAAAGACTCAGTAAGCGTTTGCTTCAATAAAACGGTAAATCTGATTTTGTATGAATAAACTTTAATTGTAATGAATTATTACTCATCATATTGGTGATTGACCGAATTATTAGAATAAATACTAAAGTCTATTATTGATCAATTCTTTCATTTTTACATCAACTGTTTGATGCGGTCGTATTCAGTCTGATCCAATTCTGTGTGATTTTAAAACAAAAAATCAAAATTTTACAGAAATTATTGATTATCCTCAAGTTCCTTGTGATTAGGTAAGGGTCCTGTAAATTAATCTTCAGCTTTTTGCAGATTCTGTTCATATTTTTCGAACATTCCATGGTAAAGTTACTAACATTTAATTGAACAAAACTGATGTTAGCTTCTGCTGTAGCAATAAAGACAAAATGATTTTTTAACTCTCTCCAGAGGAATACTTTCAGTTTGGATATCATTTGCCTCTTAAGGTATTTTGGTTAATGATTTATGTGTAATTGATTCCTCAGAATGTATGGAGGTATCAAATGTGCTTTTATTCTTTTACTTGCTTTCTTAATTAATACTCTTCTTCTTTTTCATCTCCTCTTGCTTGCTCAAACTTATAATTATTTTTAGAGCGTGACCCTTTGGAATTCCGATTTACTACAACTCTGCCTGTTTGACTTCTGAATATCGTGAAATCTACCCTTTAAAATTTACAAACTGTCAATTGCATTTTCGATTAATGTTGTCAAATACTCGGACATGTTAACTCTTTGCAGAAAAACAGACAATTCAGAATTTACATTATTAATTGCCTTATGTGCAGTCGAAATTCTTTTCTTTTCAAGGATTTTTTCCTTGAGGAAGGATAGCTTTTGCTACTAAGTAACATGCATTGTACTATCTTGGTGGAATGCTCCAGAATGAACGGCGTTTTTATGACTCCACCCATTGGTTTTTTTTATATTGGCTGGACGAGCTTATTTTGTCGACTTCGATGCATGTGTCAATATTATTTAAACTCTAATTATTTTTTTGCACTATTGACGGATGATTAATATGTGTTAATAAAATACAGAGATAGTCCTAACATATGATAGAAGATCATGAGTGGATAATAATAATTAGATAACTGCTACTAATCGGGAGTGAAAATAACTTTTGAGTAAAATAATATCATTTCTTCCCTTAATAATTTAAAATGAGTAAAAGTAATTTTCAGCCTGGGCATAAATGGGATTCCTCAGAAGGGGCGAAAGCCGCCAGTAGTGTGATTGTTAACTCACAACCTTCCTTTCTTTTTAGAAAAAATAAAGGCGAAGAACATCACACTCTAAAAACGAATACAGTTTCGAGATACGGCTCAGAGGATGAATTAAAAAGGTACGGACAAAGCCCTCAATGCATGACTTCTGACACAACGACACGCCCCGAGGAAGAATAAAAAAGCGTCTCCAACGCTGAAAAGAATTTTCCATAGGAAAATATCCGACGCATACTTCCAAAAGAGGGATTTTTTCGGAGTCGCCATAATAAAATTCGCACCCCTATCGATCCTGTGAGTTATCATAGAAGTGAGAAAGCTCTACCATCTTTTTTACGCAGTCAAAACAAATCACCGGAACGATTTAAATCCCCTTAAAAAAAGGGGCTTAGGAAGGAAAATTTCAAGATAATTCGACGTCTTGGAGAAGGAAAATTTGGTGTTGTGTTCTTAGCTCGGGACATTTATACAGGACTCACTGTAGCACTTAAAGCAGTGCCAAAACGTAAGATAATGTAAGATGGTCTCTTGACTCAATTCATTCGTGAATTAAAGATACAAACTTTCTTAGATCATCCCAACATCATTCATAACTATGGTTTCTTTAGTGATTAGGAAAGTTTCTATACAATCATGGAGCTCGGCTGCGATGGGCAACTCTATGATCTTATCGCTACTGGATAGACTCTCTCCGAGGAGAGTACATCATTTATTATTGGAAATTTGCTGGAAGCAGTCAATGTTATGCACAGCCATACTATACTTCATCGAGACATTAAGCCTTAAAATATTGTACTTGTGCATGTAATCCAACAATTATTAAGGGAAACGTCAAGCTTTGCGATTTTGGCTGGGCTGTTCATAAAAAGTAATAGTTACGTAGCACACTATGTGGTACTCCTCTATATCTCTCTCCTGAACTGCTGCAAGGTTCTCGGTACGATGAAAAGGTTGACTTGTGGGCGATAGGTATACTCGCTTATGAGCTTCATCTAGGTACCTCTCCTTTCAATATAAATTAGCAAGAGGATCTGATAAAAATTGTAAAGTGATTTCTTAAATAGGTAACAAGCGAAGTATAGTTTCCCACAAATCGTAAGGTCTCCAAATAGTTTCGAGAGTTTATCCGCTAAATTCTGAAGAAGAATCCAAAAGAGCGTCGAAGCTGCAAATAATTACTAGATTTGGCGTTTATCCGCAAATATCGTGAGTTAGAGACTTGCGAATAGCTGTGCCAATGAGTGATCTAAATAATTCTATTGACTAATAAAGTTTAACTTTCCAAAAAAATAGTCCATATTCTAAAACATGGAAGCTTTTATTATAGCCGATCGAGTGCTGACCAAAGAGCACATGACGCCCCGTCCACAACAATAACTGAAATATCTAAAAAAGTATGACTTGCCCACACAAATGCATTCGTCAATTCCAATTAAGAAAAAGACCAAGAATAACCGATGGACCTTTAATCAAACTCCTCCCCTGGACGCCAAAAAAACAAAGAATTTGCTTTCTTCCTTGATAGAAAGACCAGTAAATCGTCCAAAACCTATCAAAAGCAAAGATGGAAGTCAAGAGCCAGTAGATAAATATTTTCGGATGGGTAGTGACTTTACCAAGGACAGTCTGCAACTTCACAAGACGAGGAACATGCTGTTAGTGAGAAAATTGTAGCCACATGCACAACATTATGACATCAATATGAATTTTGTATCCAGAAGAACTCCTTCTTGGGGATTTTCGCCACCACCCTCCAAGTCCAAAATACTGCTAAATGTTTAAAGTCTCTCCAAAACTAGGGTTAAAACTGCAGCTTAAAAGGGTAGAAATAACTGGCGTCGCAGTTTGGTGAGAGGTCATAGTCGATAACGTCGAAGCGAGGGATAATAACTTGCTTTATAGCGCTTCTAAAAGCGTATTTATAATGAGATGTGCTAACGTTCTGGTTTGGGCTAACCTCAAGAGATTGATAATGGTCTTCAATACTCGAGTCAATAGCTGAGTAGATGTACAGCTTAAATATTGTAATACTATGGTTATTCAGCAAAAAATACCAACTCGATAAAGACGCCTATTTCAAAAAATTCATCACGGACCTGCATTGACCAATTATCTGGTCCGGCTAATTCATTTCCTTTTTTATCATATCTTAATAATTAATTAGAGATTTTATTAAAGGAGGGAAGATTTTTCAAATTGGTTGACCATTTAAATCATTGTCATCTTTCACCAAAACTCATGCACAGCTCGAAGAAAAGTTCAGATATGAGATGTGAACTCAGGACTGATTCAACTGCTGGGTTAAATTATGAAAAATCTACAAGCTGGACCTTAGCACTCTTTCCAGCTATTTTAACGATTTATAGAGATTAATCGCTAGTAAGCCCTCCTAACACGCTCGGTGCCGAAACTCCTGGCATCCATTTGCTGCTAATTACGTCCACATCAAAGGAAACGAAGATAACATCTGCCTTGTGCTCGAAACCTTTCATAATTTAAGCAAAAACTTGTCCTGCTTGAGTCCTCCATTGTGAATCCTTGGACAACTAATGTCTTCGAATGTTTTTTTCCATCCAATAGACTTAAACCTTATGCTACTGAAGATAAAGATAATGATTATTGGAGCAAGTGGCTCCTTTGGCTCCAAACTATACAAATATGCTATTTGTTTATTGAAACCGTTTGTCTTCCAACATTTGTCTGAATGGAGATCCTGAATGAGCTTTACCTTCCTTTAGGGGACGGACATCAAAATGAGAATCGAGATTGATGACTGCCAATCTCTTGCCAGGATAGCTTGCTAATAGAGCTGCAACATTGGGATAGCTTTGGTCATTCGAACCTCCGATTGATACAAGTAAAGTTTGAGGTCCTTCTCCAAGAATTTTGGTATGCTTTTATTAAAGTTTTTGATGAGCTACTTCAAGTTAGAGGTCTTCTTAGATATCCCCAGAATCAAAGACTTTAACCTCTCGATTGGGATAAACTTCTAACTTTCCAAGAGTCTGTCTGAATATTTTAGAGGCCACGCATCCTCCAACTCTCCCTCCGTTCCTCCTGGTGCCTTAATCATAAGGAAATCCACTGAAGACGACTCTTTTTTCTATCTCCAGTTGTTTTTCTTAAAATGGTTTAATGGTTTGTCCGAAAATTTGTTCTTCAGGACTGTAAAATTCAATATCTTGCATTCTATTGATAATTATATTTAGTAAATATCTTAAATGATATTATGAAGTTTTTACATAAATCAGGATAGATTGTCAAGAAAAACTAATGATAAAATGGCATTCTACATGAATCGAGATCGAACTTGATGAGATTAGCCAATTTAATTGGTGGAATTAAGCATGGTTTTATTGAGATGTTTATTGTTAATGGCTTGCATACGAAAAACTAAAAGATCAGTATGGAAGGGTACTCAATCGAATCTGAAGCCAGTTCTGATATTTTACTTTTCTAAATCAAAAAATAATAAAATTATGATTATATCTAAAAGTTAAGGAATTGCACTTAGATTCGACATTTCTGTCTGATTCGTCACAAATCGGTTAAATGACTCATAAACCTAATTTTTAATTGAGAAAAATCATTATTAAAAAAGAGATTTTTCCTTTATTCGTATAATTATTGATTGGGT
>Ga0302185_10000612_pt1 | contig 27142 bp, 20 predicted proteins | sample II_Bog_E1_1_FD_200231 | JGI IMG/M metagenome (GOLD analysis project Ga0302185, IMG submission 200231) | Peat permafrost microbial communities from Stordalen Mire near Abisko, Sweden - II_Bog_E1_2 | ecosystem: Environmental > Terrestrial > Soil > Wetlands > Peat | place: Sweden: Abisko... | reverse complement strand
CACACCATGAGCACCTACATATGTGATCACGAATTTGCCGTCCAGACCATGCTCTTTGCGAAAAGCATCGCGGTCAAAATCATTGAGTAATTTTTCTGAAAGGCTAAAGTCGGATGCGTTTGATATTTGCACCAGCTTACGATCGGGGATACCTTTTTTTTCTTTAAGTGCAGTATAAAATGCCGGCGTTAACACATTGATCAAAGTGGCCTTTTTATAAATAAATGCTTCTACCCAATATGCGAGCTTGATGACGAGTTTATTAGTGAGCACACCAGTATCTATTGCAGACTCCGGCCACAGATCCCTGACCTCAAACACAAAAGGCATCCGCCTCAACCGGGAAATAAGATAGCCTGTGGCACCGACAAATAAAGGTGGAGAGGTCACGATCACCACGTCAAACTTGCCTTTTACTTTAAATAAACCGGCATAAAGCGAGGAGAACATAAATGAAAAATAACCCCAAAGCCTGCCAATAAAATGCTTGTTATAAGCCTCTGATACATGACAACGCCACACGGTAACATCGCCCTGCTGTTTCTTTACAAAATACCTGCCTTTATATTCATTGATCTTTTCTTTGCCATTATAATGCATCATACCACCCAGCACGGTAACAGTATGCCCCTGCCCTGTCCAGATGCGGGTGAACTCATTCCAGCGGGAACCGCCGGGGTCATTTTCTTCAAGGAAATATTGATGAATGAGCAGTATGTTCATTATGGACGCAAATGTAAAATTAGATGTAAAAACAAAGGCACTCTTTTATATTATTTTTATGGTAGTTTCAATGATCTTATCTTCTGCTATAAAAATATTCTCAATACTTCTCTCTTTCTGTCCATACAATGAGGAGTGCCAACCTTCCGCTATTTGCGGTGACAACTTTAATCTATCGTTGCCTTCATCGTCCACTTCGTTTGCTTCGATAAATATTTTATTAATTGATTCAGCGGGAAAGTGCCACAATTGTTTAGTCAACATTCCGAGAGGACCGTGTAAGTCATCGACAACAACCCATACGGGCAATCCCTTCTTTTTAACAACGCTCCGTTTATGCGTAATTTTAGGATCAATATAGGTAAATGCGCTAATCACTCCCTCGAAGAAATAACTATCACCATTGTCCCTTAAAACCGCCTCTTTACATTGGCTCCAGTAATACCAAATAAACCGGCCGCCTTTAAGCATTTGATCTTGATCGCCATGTAAATTGGCCATTACTGTATTATGCGACTCCGTACCACTAAAGTAACGCATGGTTTTCGCATCTGTGTTATACTTATAACTACCGGCATCGAGCAAAATATTTTCTCCTCTATACCACACGTCCAGGTGAAGATTATCTGCCTGTGAAGGTCGGTCTTTATAGCTACCGCATTTAATAAATGTAAGTGTTTGCGGCTCCCTGATGATGTAGTAACCACCCTTAATAAAACTGTGCATCCCGTCAAATACTGTCAGCGAGTCTGTGTGCTCTTTCCTGATTCCGTACCAATCAATTTCTTCGAAATTTTCTTGCCCCGTATTTACATTAAACAATCCAGCTAACGCCTGAAGTTGCGGACGGAAGTCGCGATAATGAGCGGTGCTGAGTCTGAAAAACAATGCGCCATCATTGGCTCCGTAATTCGGCAGCCACCCATTTTCTTCAACCATGCATGTCCTTAGAAATATCAAAGAGGATGATGCGCGTTTATAGACAACATCATCAAATCTCTCATTGTTTTTCTCAGACAAGGCAATGCCCCAAGTAAGCAATTGCACAACCAGCCTATGGTAATTCATTGAGAATTGCAGAAAAGTGCCGTCTTCGTATACCTGGTACGCAATCTCCTCTTCAAACCATTTTTTTCCGTTTTTCTTCCAGACATCGGCTCCCGGCATAGATGGAAAAAATAAGCCGGCGAGATAAAGCGCCAGCGACTCTGTTATTGCATGATTGTTACGCACGGCTATGCGCGAAAAATCAATGTTTTTATAAACATGGTCCATATGCCAGTAAATGGCATATTGCACCTGGTTGAATACTTCGTCTGTGAGAGATGGCGAATTGCGATAATAATACAGTGCAAAAGTCCAGTTCAACACCCGCAATGACATTTCCTGGCTACAGCGATAATTAGGACCAAGGTTAACCGGGTTACTTTTTATCCAGGATAAGATATCTGCGAAAACAATTGCCGAACAATCATCATCATAATGATAATCGAAGCGGATGATGTCGTAGAGATATGAGAACCTTGATTTTTCCCAAACGAATTTTATATCACCTGCTTCTTTAGAGTAATCTGCTATTTCCGTCCAATGTTTTGTGATATCGTAACGGTGCCCGGAATCAGGGTTGGTAACCCAATCATAGTTTTTACCCAAATCAGTAAGGATACTATTGAACAATAATAATTTACCGTTTTTAATGTTGTTGAATGCATCTTTTAATTCCGGCGTTGGATTGCGCGGGAAAGTAAGCGATTCTCTACCTGAGAAGAAAAAAACAGCAGATTGATCGCGCCATTGCCCAAGAGAAATATGTTGTTCATAAGCAGGGGATGCAGGGAAGTTTCTTTTTAATAATCCTGTGCGGCGCATGAGTTCAAAACGGGCCCTAAAAAAGGTATACCGCCATCCCATGTTATGCACAAGGTTTATTATTTTACTTACTTTTCCGGGCATTTATGGAAAGACTAATTGAATTTAAATAACCGGCCTTCAATCTTTGTTTCTTTGCTAAATTATATGGGTTTACAGAAAATGGAAAAGCTTTTTTGATATTCCCAATATGGCTGATTAATTTCATCAATTCCATCCAAATTCTCCCAAAAAGCATTCGCCGTTTTGGGATTATTATATACAAAATAAAAATGCCATTGAAATAGGTGAACAGCATAATCCCTATCAACTTCAAAAGACTTAGCATATAATGCAATTTCTTCAAGCAAGACAAGAAACTGTAATTTATTTTCGGAACTTGCATTAGCCAGCCTATCCAGATAATCACTGTTGTAAGTAATTTGTTTATTTTTTTTATCAACGTCCAGAGATTGGTCAAACAAATTAAAAAGTTCAACAAATTCCCTTTTATCTCCAAAGCGTTGCAAAATCGCACTTAAATTTTGAAGGCGCTTGAATTTCTGCTGCTTATTAAAAACATATATACCCCAAATAGCTGCAGCGATGACAATTAGTATTGAGACGTTTCTTATTAATATCGAAATAATAATTATCAGAGCATTCATAAATTTCCTATAATGAGCACAAAATTACACAATCATTTCTGCATAAACCTTATGATATTACTAAATATTCTATTGATATAACACTATCAGATGTTTACAATAAATTCAGAACCCACATTGACACTACTCTTCACTTCTATAGTACCACCTAAAGACTCTACCTGTGTTTTTGTGATGTACAAGCCAACGCCTTTGCTGTCATATCCCCGGTGAAAGACCTCGTTTAGTTTAAACACTTTATCACCATATCTTTCCATATCAATGCCAAGGCCATTATCTTTAACACTGATCACAACCCTGCCATTTTTCTTATAAGCGGAGACGATGATCTCCGGCGGAACATCAGGCCGGCTATACTTCAGGGCATTACTTATGAAATTGTACAGTATGTTTTCAAGATATGCTTTGGGATAACTAACCTGCGGCACATCAAGATTCAGCTTCACAACCGCATGTTTTTCAAATATGGTGCTATACAGGTGCGTGGTCACATCACCCACTAATTCCTTTATATCACAATCACTATGCGGTATTTCCTTATTCAGTTTTATTTCGGTGATCTCCATAAGTGTAGCAAGGCTACCCATAAGGGTTTCGCTGCTTTCCTTGATCAGCTCCAGGGCTTCATCATCTGTAAAAAGACCGGAGAGCGAGTGAGATCCATTTTCGCCTCCTTTGTGGTCGGCCAGGAGAGCACCCGAAAGCATTTTTATATTTGCAGCAGGGCCCCTTAAATTATGGGCGATGATATGGCTCAACCCTTCCAGCTGATTGATCTTATTAATAAGGTTTATTTTGGTAGCCTCCAGATCAGCATTTTTCCTATTGATCTCTTCTTCAAGTGCCTTCCTCTTAGTAATATCAACCACCTGGGCCGTAAAAAATTTAGGCGAATCGTCATTGTTCCACACAACCGAAACCGTAAGGGATACAAGCACTATTTTTTTCTTACGGGAAATATACCTCTTCTCAATGTTGTATGTTGATATTTGCCGAGACAGTATTTTCTTTACGAAGGCGTGGTCATTATACAGATCATCGGGGTAGGTAATATCCTGCAGTGTCAGCTTAAGTAACTCATCTTTTGAATACCCGGTCATTTCACACAACACATTATTCACATCGAGCCATTTGCCATCAATACCGATCAAAGCCATCCCTATGCCTGAATAATCAAAGGCGCTGGCAAAGGTGTCACGGCTGGTTTTCAAGGCTTCCTGTGCATGCACTTTATCAGTAACATTTTGTCCATAACCTATCATCATTTGCAGCTCACCATCTTTATTAAAGACCGGGTACATGTTGTGAAGATGGTATTCCATTTCACCATAAGCATTGATGAGCTTTTCTTCCCACTGTATCTGCTCCCTTTCCTGAAGTGCTGTATTAAATATCTCTTTTCTTCTTTCGGCAATATGTTGCGGCCTGTCTATAAAACGACAATACTCTTCGTCCGTTTTACCGATCATCCATTTTCGCAATTCCTTATCCTGAACTGCAATGGGGTTAATAAACAAATATCGTCCCTGCGAATCTAAAACGAATACGTACCGCGGAATAGAATTGAGTATCTGCTCATAAAAAATACGCTGATTTTCCAGCGTTGTCTTTGCATCTTTCTGATTGGTGATGTCAGTATGTGTACCAATAAATCTTAAAGGCTTGCCATCAGTAGTCCTTGTAACCAATACTCCTTTGCTTAATATCCACCTATAGGTACCTTGCTTGGTTAAATACCTCATCTCCGCGCTGTAAAACGGCAATTTATCTGCGAGGTACTCTTCTGAACTCATTTGGGTCCTGGCTAAATCATCCGGATGGAACTTAGCGGTCCAATCGGCAAGTGTGGGCACCTCAGCAGCGGTATACCCAAATATTTCATGCCACTTATCAGAGAAAAATACCGCCCCTGTTTGCATATTTACATCCCACATCCCGTCTCCGGATGCATCCAATGCCACCTTCCATTTATCCTCTACCAGTTGCTCGCCTTCTTTTACCGATGCATTCTTTATAACTATAAACAAAAAATCTTTACCCGGATGAATAGCCAATACCTTTATCGTATAAGTAATAGCAGCATCAGCATTGGAAATAATATATTCAACACTGCCATTTTCGCCTGTTTTAAAACATTCCGTAAGTAAATTATCGATCTTAGTAAAAATATTATTATTGCCGGCGTCGGTGATTTTTTTTCCGAGGTACCTCGCCTTGTGATTAATCGCATATCCTTCCCGCTCCCATATCCCCGTTACGATATGAGCTTTCGAAACTTCAACCACACAATCGCTAACCTGCAGCAATGTGTTTATAATAATTTCAATATCCCGTTCTTCTCCTTGTTTCATAAGAACATTTAACGCAAACCAAAAATACTCAGAATATTTTCTACAATCCGCCCGGCTGTTTTGCCATCCCACAACTCCGGTATCGCACCTTTTTTCCAATGTCCGGAAAATAATTTTTCAAATGCCGGGGCAATACTTTTAGGGTCTGTGCCCAGTAGCTCATTAGTGCCTACAGTGCAGGTCTCCGGGCGTTCCGTACTATCTCTTAGCGTCATGCAGGGCACACCCATTACGGTGGCCTCTTCGGTAATACCCCCTGAATCTGTTATTACAGCCTTTGCATTTTTTACGAGGTAGTTAAATTCAAGATAACCCAGCGGCCCTATCACATGCAAATTATCATAGCCCAGCCCCAACACTTCCAGCATTTTTGCCGTGCGCGGATGTACAGGAAAGATAATCGGCAACCCTTTTGACGAGCTAACTATTTCGGTTATTAATTCTTTAAGTTTTTCTTTGTCATCTACATTCGAAGGCCTGTGCAGGGTCATTATGATGTAGTTCTTGTTACTGAGACTGAATGTGTCCCATATTTCCGGCTTTATGAACCGCGGCATTTGCTTGTACAGGGTATCGATCATAGTATTGCCAACGAAGAAAATCCTATCGTGTGTAACGCCTGCTTTTCCGAGGTTACTGTTCGCGATCTCTGATGTTGTGAAAAAATAATCAGTTATTGCATCAGTGACCAACCTGTTTATTTCCTCAGGCATCGTCCAGTCGCCGGAACGGATACCAGCTTCCACATGCGCCACTTTAATATTGTTGATCTTTTTGGCGGTGATAGAACATGCCATCGTAGATGTTACATCGCCCACTACTATGCAGAGATCACAAGGTTTTTCAAGGAGTAGCTTTTCATACCCCACCATTATTTTTCCTGTCTGCTCTGCCTGTGTACCCGATCCGGCTTCCAGGTTATGGTGCGGTGCCGGGATGCCGAGCTGCTCAAAAAAATCGCCGCTCATATTCTTATCATAATGCTGGCCGGTATGCACTAACCTATATTGAATGGCAACACCGGCTTTAAGCTGCGCTTCTATGGCATCTATGATCGGTGCGATCTTTATAAAATTTGGCCTTGCCCCAGCTATGATATCTATCAACATTTATCTTCCCGATTGTATAATGATTAAACTCAGCTCACTAACACCCACTCCCGCTTCGTCAAACTTTCAATTGCAGCAAAACTTGCCAATGTAGTATTTACTATCTCATCCATAAGTATAAGCGGGCCTCCGCCTTCCTTTACCCTGCCTGCAAGCAATTTAAACTGCGCATTATGGCCTTTGTCCAAATTTGTTTTTAGTTTAGAGAAGCCATGGGTGCCATAACCCTGCGTCAGTTGAAAATTATCTGTTATTATAGTACGCTCCTGGCTATATACTTCTATCCTTTCCTTAGAATAAGTTTTAGAGCCATTCGCAAAATAATTGATCACACCGGTGCTGCCATTCTCATATTGTAGCAAAATGGACGCATTATCTGTATTAGCCTGGGGGTTTACGCCCATTGCATTCATGCAGACGGCTTTTATTTTACTGCCGGTAAGAAAAGTAATAAGGTCCATGTAGTGACAAGCCTCACCCACAATACGCCCGCCGCCTGCTTTCAGGTCATGCACCCAAACGTTGGCAGGTATGCTGCCTGCATTCATGGTCGCTATCACATTCATTTGCGCATCACCCACTACCTGTTTCACTCTTTGCATGTGCGGAGAAAAACGCCTGTTGAAACCCACGGTGAGCGTTTTACTGCCATCATACACCTTGAGTATATGATCCAGTTCACCTTTGTTAAGTGCCAGCGGCTTTTCTACAAAAACATGTTTACCCGCCTGCAAACTCTCTACCACCATATGCGCATGCTCATTATGCCGGGTGGTAATCATGATAAGATCTACGGATGGATCGTTGAGTATATTTTTATAATCAGTGGTGCTCTTGCCTATTTTATATTTCTTTGCCAGAGAAGTGCCTGTTAACCCGGATGCGCTGGCAATTGCATACAAGGGCGCCCCAATGGCTGACAACGCAGGAAGCATAGTCATAGCCGTAAAATTACCCGCGCCAATAATGCCTATTCCACCTTTTCCCGGCGTGAATGTTCCGCTGGTGATGGTAACAGTATCTGAGGCATTGCTGTCTTCGGCATATTCCAGTATGGATGCAATGGATTGCCCGCTGCTGATGTTTGCATATATCTTGGTGTACTCAATAAGCGGTACACGCTCTGTGATCAAAGAACGCACCTCGAGTTTACCGGTGCTTATGGTTTGGAGAATGGCTTTGAAGTTTCGCTGCTCCGTCCACCGCACGTAAGGGAGTGGGTAATCTATGCCGGCTCTTTCATAACTATCGTCATACCTGCCGGGACCATATGAACAAGACACCTGGAATGTGAGTTCTTTCTCATAAAAATCTGCGCGGCTCATATTAAGGCCTATGATACCTACCAGTATTATGCGGCCTCTTTTTCGGCTCATTTTAGCTGCGTCAGCTATGATATCATCCGTCTTTGCAGATGCGGTGATTATCACGCCATCGGCACCAATACCATCGGTAAGTTCTGTAACGCTCTTTACCACATCAGCACCCTCTCGGGGGTTGATCCCAATAATACCTTTCTGCTTTGCTATGGCAATTTTATTAGCATCGAGATCAATACCTATCACCCGACAACCATTGGCTATCAACAACTCTGCCGTGATCAATCCAATAAGGCCCAGCCCCACTACCACGATCGTCTCACCCAATTGCGGGTCGCAAAGACGTATGCCCTGCAAGCCGATGGAACCGATAACTGTAAATGCCGCTTCTTCATCACTTACATTATCCGGTATATGTGCACAGAGATTTTTAGGGACACAAACAAATTCTGCATGGTGTCCATTGGAAACAACGCGGTCGCCAATGGCGAAATCGTTCACACCATCGCCCACAGCTATTACCTTCCCTACATTACAATACCCCAATGGTAGGGGCTGCCCGAGTTTATTAAATACAGCGGTTAACGTTGGCTTTAGTCCTTCAGTCTTTATTTTGTTGAGTACCTGTTTTACCCTGTCCGGCTGCTGGCGTGCTTTCTGAAACATATTAGCCCTGCCAAACTCTACCAACATACGCTCTGTGCCAACAGACACTAAAGTGCGCGTCGTTTTGATAAGAATACTACCCTTTTTTACTTTAGGAGCAGGAACTTCTTCCAGAACGGTTTGGCCGCTTTTAAAAGATTGAATGATTTGTTTCAATGTATATATGCTTAACAGCTATAAATAAACAAGAGACGCATATGCATATCCATTATTTATCTGTATTTTTTGAAGTTGCAAAGGTAACGAATATAAGCTATTTCTGTGAGATATGTTTATTGCATCATGCAGTGTGTTGAGAACGTTGAAAATTGACTTTAACCTTAATTAACCGGAGAGGTGATGAATTAGAATTAATTTCACCATAAATAGCCGATAAATGGCAGAAAAGAATAAAGACGGGAGTCCTAAACCGAAATATCTTGCCGTTGTGATTGTGGTATTATTGCTCTTTTCGGTATTTGGAAAAAGAATGTACGGGGATAAGCAAAAAACAAAAATTGTGGATTCTGCTGCTCCACAAAAAAAAGAAATTCAATACCCCTACAGGGTGATACCTGCATTAGATAGCAGCCAACATTTAATTGCCTATGAACTTCACAAAAACGATAGCGAAGATGCCGATTATGGCGCTATATGCTCAAAGTATCCCAAATACAGTGCTATCATAAAAAATGTAAAGCCGGCCATAGGTGATTATAAAACAACTTGCAGGTCAGTGATTTCAGATATCGTAAAAACAACTGGAGACGCAACGCTGGAGATAAATATTTATGATGATTACCAATCGTACACATTAAATGAAGAAGTAGGCACACTGCAATCTATGAGCCTTAGTAAAGAAACAAGCGATTCGATGCTCAGGCATATTGTCGCTACATACAACGGATATATATACGGTGAATATGAGACATACGGGCAGAACTATATCCTTGAGTACTACCCACAAGCAAATAACCGATTTACAGAGAAGGAGAAATACGAGCCTAAAGCCTATTACAATAGCAGTGGCCAGGACAAACTGAACAATAAACCAAGAAGAAAATTATTTAACCAAAAGTAGGCTTACCAATTTGTCCACTTATGTAGTGACGACCTTTGGAAATGGCATCTTAGGCCCTATATTGCTCTTATTTCACTCCGAAAGAAAAACCAATAGCTGCAATAAGTCCACCCGGAGAAATCAAATTGATAGCCCTTGTAGAATTATCACTGATAGGTGTACCTGCTATTTGTATAAATTTATCGGAAGATAACGCTATGGAATATCCCAGCTCAAGATAAAATCTGCTACTCCCTTTTCCAAGGTTCCAATAACGGTACGCGGCAAGTAACACGTTTGTCTGTGAGTTCAATTTAAGTTCAACAGGCTCCGTATCTCCATCTACAGTCTCCAGGTTATCATGAAAATCACTTTCCCCGGTATTATAAGTTATGCCTGTACCAAAAGCCCATCCTAAATGGCATGGTTTAAGGAAATACTTCCCGCCCAAATACAATTTTTCGCCCCATGTACTAATTCCAACACCCGCATCCAACGCAAAATGATCAGCTACAGCCCAATCCAGATTAACTCCTATAATGCCGGTATTATTATTAAATCCTCCGCTAAGAGCTATGTAAAAAGTCCGGCATTTTTGAACGCGGCTAATTTTATCTTTTTTAAATTGTTTTGTTTCTGTGCCATCATTACTTTGTCCATAAACATACATGCTTATTAATGCGACAAATAGAGTTAGGATTGCTTTTTTCATAAAATATTTTGCAGCAAATTAGTAAATTTCTAAACAACTGATTTGATGAATTGATTTTAAAACAGGAACTGTCTAAAATAATTATTCAAGTAACAGATTCACAAGCCGGTCAACCTCATTCCTCGTAACAACTTTCGGAAAGGGCAATTCTGAATTCATAGCCTTTATCACTGCATCAGCGATCGCAATCTTTTTATAGGGATCAAATGTAAGACTTGGCTGCACCACATCATGCACATATGGCAGGTCTGAAGCCAGTATCTTCATACCGCTATCCGCCGCCTCTATTAATGGCAATCCAAAGCTTTCTATGACTGAAGGGAAAATAAGATATGGACAATTAAAATAAAGCTCCCGGGGATCAAGGTAAACGTGGTTCACTATTTTTGCCCCCCTGGCATTCAGCTCATTTACCCTGGTAATAAATTGCGGCGCTGTATCATCAATAGTTACATGCAGTTTGGGAGTTATACCTTTTTGTAAAAGATATTCCCAGGCATCTAATAAGGCAGGGTAATTTTTCTGCGGTGAAGGGTTGCTGATAAATACAAATTCATCTTTTGACCGCTCATTAAATGGCTTGTAACCTGATGTGTATTTCCTGTTATCGTAAAAAGGGATGCTCAGGCAATGGGCATTATCCTTTAATCCTGATGCAGTAAGCTCTCTAACCATGTGCGGTGTCTGAACTATATAATAATTTGTATTCTTATTATACCGCTTTACCACGAGATACTTCAGGTACTGGGAAAAATACATTTTGGTAAATTTCCTCTTTGGTGCTTCCAATAATTTCTGGTTATGAAAATACGTATAGGCCGGCATCTTAAGCTTAACAGGAGGGGGTGTATTAGCAAAACAAAATACTTTCGTGAACTTCTCTTTTTCTTGTTTATAAAATTTTATCCGTTCACTCATTTTGTTCGGGATCACCACATAATTACCGGCTAATGCTGCCGGCTTTTCAAACCGTGGGTCGAGCAAAAAAAAGAATTCCTCCCTACACGGATTCGAAAGGATCTTTTCTATGAGGTATTGTAACAACACCGCACCGCCACCTTTGTTTATAAACAATGCATCTATAAGTATCATCTGGTGTTGTACTGTTGTTTTAATTTTTTAAATTGCTTTTCGATCTTTACAAACTGCGTGTAAGAAGGCGTGGTGTAAGATGTGCCATCTCCCTGGGGTTTAGCGCTAAAAAAGTATTTATCAAAATTTTCAAGTACCCGCACGAGGCCCTGCACAGAAGCATCAAACAACCGGGCGTAGTTATAGGCAACGGTATCGGCCAGCGTGTCCCTGAATACGATTGGCAACTTTTCCTGCAAAACAATTTCTCCGGTATCTATGTGCTTATCTATCTTATGAATGGTATATCCTGTCTCGCCTGAGCCATTGTATAGCTCCCAAATAATACTTTGCGCATTCTGGTATTGCGGCAGGATTTCGTGGTGGATATTCAGCATGCCGTACTTAGGTATGCTAAACACCTTTTTAGAAATGTAGCCATTACCAAGACTCAGACCAATATCAGCACCAGCCTCCTTAAATGCCTTTACTGTCTCATCGCTATTTGTCGAGGGCACCTGTTTAAATGGAATATTATGCAGCCTGCAATATTCTTCTGCGCTACCGATCTTACAATATTTGTTTACATCCTCATTATACCACTTACGCATCTTTACACCATTCATAGCGCCCAGTAGTCCGATCTTCAATATCTTTTTTATACGTTTCAGGTAGTGATTCTTATTCTTACTTACCTGCCCCATACTTACCACCACCGCCGCTATCTCAACATCCTTACACTGATGCAAAACCGGCAAGTGATGCCCGGTAGTACCGTATACTGAAGTAGTAAGGATGATCACTTTCATTTAAAATCAGGGGGATAAAAATTATTATTGGCGTTCACATTTTTAGCATTATTCACAAGGAAATACATGATGTGGTTAATATCCCAACCCAACACCGTATGATCCCTGCGTATACACAACTGCTCATTTGAAATTGGCTGTGTACCATTTATATGGCAACCACGTTCAGCAGTAGCACAAGTAGTAAATCCTGCGTCAAAAACAGCCTTTCTACCAATCTCACTGAAGTGAAAAAAACGGCCGTAAGGAAATGCAAAATGTTTGACACCACCGCACCGCTCGTGAAGTATTTTATACGTTTCGTGCATATCGCGAGCAATTGCTTCTGGAGTAGCTTTAGCTATATTCATATGCATCATTGTGTGACTGCCTATTTCGTGTCCCCATTTTTGCAATTGCGCTACTTCATCCCAATCTAAAAACTCAACGGGTGGAAAATCAAGAATATCTGTACAATACTTGTTTATCTTATCAAAATTTGTTTCGCCTATGATGCCGGGATTAATGAAAAAACAAGCCTTAGCACCGTATTGATTTAAAATTTCGGCTGCGCGCAAATTATTTTTAAGCCCGTCGTCAGAACTGAAAGTGATATAAGGCTTATCAATAGTCCCGGTCAATATTTTATTTACAGCTTCATCGTACGTAATAAACTGATGTTGCTTACTCAAACGCTTCAGCAAAATATCCAGCGGCCTTTCTTCATCCTTAAAAACGTGATGTATGTATAAGAATTGCACCCTTGGTATTTCTAAGTACTTCTCGCTGGCCACCCACGACAATCCTGTAAGGGCCAGATCGCGCAGATTACCTCTGAGTGTCTTTTTCTTTAACCGTTTCAGGTCTTCGTAGTTAGAAATAAATTGTCCCATATCTATTAACTTACCCAAGGTATAGCGGGCTTTTCTTTCCCGTTATATGTGCTATCAATAATTTTCAAATAGTACTCTGCCCCTGCTTCCGCACTGATCGATTTCTGCGCCCAATCTTTTATTGTATCGCGATCTGCAAAATCTTTATCACTTAATAACTCATTAATTGCTTCCCGGCAGCTTCCTTCTTCAGCCCAATCAAAAACCACCCCATTAAAATTACTTTTTATTGCCCAGCTTACGCCGCAAATATTACTGCATATTCCTTTCAGGCCATTTAAAAGGCCTTCGCTTACTATTACGCCCCAGCCATCTTTTTTTGTACTTGGTAATACCACCCAATCGTAATTGACATATTTCGTTACAAGATCATCATATTTTAAGAAAGGGTGAAAATGTATTTTGTCAACCAGGTTATTATCTGTTACAAATTTCTTCAGGCTCTCCTCTTCCGGGCCACCGCCGTAAATATCCAGGCGAAATTTATTATCTTTTATTGTAGCAAGTTGTGCTACAAATCTGGATATTCCTTTTCCTTCTTCCAACCTGCCCGCATAAATAATTCTCTTCTCGTCAGATATTTGCGGTTTCATATCCGGCACCTTCACACTCACAAAATATGCCCACGGGAATACTCTCTTTGGATCAAACCCCAACCTGGTATAAGTATCTACACCCGCCTTGCCAACCGCCAAAAAAAAATCAATATGCTTGTAATACCGCAACCTGTAATAAAAATACTTCAGATGTCTGAGTTTACCTTTTACGCCTGACTTATTATAAGATTCCGATAGCGACCCCATTTTCCCCTTTTGCCTCACACATTCATCATAGGCCATTGTCATCAGTCGCCCCACCCTTACGCCGCCTAGCACATGCACTGCATCTTTATTTTCACTGAATATACGCGTCACCTCTTCTTTCGATGGAGCAAGTATTATTTCCACCTGCTCTATTACCGGCACCTCCCAACCCATATTTTTACGATAGGGCGAAATATCCTGCTCTACCACCAATAGCACCTTACTTACCGAAGGTTGTTTTGCCAACGCCTCCAGAAAGGTCTTTTGATGTATGCTGATTATACCCTGCCAAAAAATGAGTACCATGCCTTATTTATTTTTCGCAGCCAGCTCCTTATATACTTCAAGGTACTGCTCTGCTATTTTTTCGTAATTATATTTCGCGGCATTCTTAAAGCCATTTGCCACCGTATCATTATACAATTGTCCGTCATTTATCAATGATAACATGGCGCCCTTTATCTCACCTGCGTTATAAGGATCTACCATGATCGCCGACCCTTCGCCTACTTCTTTCATAGCACCAATATTACTGGTAATAACCGGCCGTCCTACCGACTGGCCTTCTATGATAGGCATTCCAAAACCTTCATATAAGGATGCCATAAACAGAATATCACAAGCTACATAACGCTCATATACCTGCCCGTCCGTAAGGTTGTTATAAACAGTAAACGAAATGTTATACTCCTTCATTCTTGCCAATTCATCTGCCGCAGGCCAGCCTATGATATCTATATGCAGGTTCGAACCTTTTGCTGCCGCAATCAGGCCATCCAGGTTTTTGTGTTTGCCCGTACCCAGCATCAACACTACAGGCACATCACTCATCTTTTCTTTTTGCACAGGCTTGAATAAGGGCTTCACCGGGTCATGTATCACCCTTATCCGTTCCTCCGGAAAATTAAAATACCGGATCAGCTTTTCTTTTGTAAACTCAGATACCACCGTAACTATATCTACACATTTCAGTGGCAGATACAACCAGAATAGGTGATAAGTAAGCTTGACCAGTTTTGAATGAACAGGATTTTCATAAAACCCAAAGTCGTGTATGGTGAGTATCGTTTTCTTTCCCCTCAGCCCCATCGCGAGAAAATTCACATCTCCGGTGATATGGTTGATTTGATTGGCATGCTTTTTTGCAAGCCTTATATTCTGCAACCGCGACAATTTCCCATCGCAATAAAATTCCTTTATCTCCACCTTATCTTTCAAGCAGCTTTCTACCAGCGAGAATATCCCCTCAATTGAAACTCCCGTCTTTCTCGGCTCTCTATAAAAGTAAGTTACTGATAGCATGAACAATATTTATACCAATAGCTATTAAAAACACTTAACCACCAACACCTTGATACTTATAAATATAGCAAGAATAATTCTCACTGATCCTGTAGGGCAACTTACTGATGATCTTATGAAAAAATGACCCGCTGTTATTATCTTCCACTACAGTTTCGAGTTTATAATTATGAGTCAACAACTGTGGCACATAAAAGTCCATCTCAGGGTTATCCTTATTGATAATAAAATAGTTGATCTTATGATCAAGGTAGTATTTCATTTCATCTTCCAGGGGGCCGTTACCTTCAAAACTCAAAAAGGAACAGTTCTTATCCCGGGCAATATAGTAATACCGGAAGTCGCCTGCTATGGAAGAATTAGGCGCTATATACTTTGAGATCACAGACTCATTATAATATGGATCGTGCTGCCGGAGAGTAGCGAAGATATAAGTGCCTTTGAAAATGAAAATGATACCAAAAAGAACAGGGATAACGTAAGTGATCTTTTTAAGCAATCCATTATTATTTAAATTAACCGTTACGCCTGTTATGAGTATCGCAGCGAATGGTATGACCATTGCAAAATACCTGCCTGAGATACCTCCCGTAACAATAACAAGAAAAGCAAGGATAACAGGGACTGTGAACAATACCATGTCTATATTTTTTCTTACTACTTTATTTTTCAATAGCAGCAGGAACGCAAAGATTGCATAAGCATACACCAACAAATTGTACTTCAGGCTAATGCCGGATCCAAAACCACCTGCATGGTCTTTTATTACTGAAGAGTGGGTGTTGTAATAAATAAAATTGCCTATACTACCGAAGGCACTATAGATCCAAATATAATAGACCGCAACAAACCCGATCAATATGCCAATGTATTTTAAAAATACAGCCTGCCATCCACGCGTTTTGATATCGGTGAGTTCAAAAATGAAATAGAAAAAGTAAAACGAGAAAGCAAAAATGATCCTTGGCGTTGTAAGCATAGCGCAGGACAGCAAGATACCCGTCACCAATGCCCATAAAATATTATTTACCCTTGATGCATTGTCGGTTTTTACAAAGGTGAGATAGGAAAGGAAAAAGAAAAGCATGGAAGTAAAATCCATTCTGCCTGAGTGCAAACTCTGGTTAAAAGCCGGCTCCAGTGCAATGATCAGTAAAGTCACTATGATTGCATTGGCAGTAAACTTTAATTTCCGGCAGATCTTGTATATCAGGAACAGGTCAATAAGCCCGCATAATAAACTTGTTATCCTGAATTTAAAAATACTAAAACCAAAGATTTTAATAACTCCTGCCTGTATAATAAAGTACAGTGGGCCATAGTCCAATTTCTGTTGCGGCAGCGCTATGATACGCTCTTCTTCAAAAAAAGTGCGATGCTCTACGTAAGAATGGGTAATCGCATTAAAAGTGATCTCATCATACCATGGCAAAGGGGAATAAATGAGTGTAACTAAATGGTAAATTACATATACTGACGCGGCAATAACAAGAAGTATCTTATAATTTTTATTCATACAGAAATTTTACTGCGCGCCTATACATAACGACCACCCCAAAGCCAGCAAAGCGATCAATACCAAAGTCACTTTATTGCGTTTAGAAAATATTACTAAGCTATGCTCCAAAGATACAAAAGCCGAAAATATATTTTACACAAGGTGCCCCTATATGATATTACTCGTATATCTTGAAATTGGTGCGTCTTAACTCCATTTTGGAGAACGGATGAACAACCATTGGGATCTTTTCTGTACGCGTCTCACTGGTATCCAACCCAAACGATTTATCATCCGATAAAGCAAGGTGCTTCAGGAAGAAATAGCTGTTCAGGATAAATCCATCGCCAGCAGCAAATTCATTATCAGATGACAGGAAAGTTTCAAGGATCACGAAGACAAAGTCGGCGGCCAGGTTGTGCTTGCTCAGGGATGGGTAAGGGCTGGTCATATCCAGCTCCTTATTGTTCACCATTTCTTTCACCACCTTTCTCATCATCAGGTTAATACGCGGCTGTACACGGAAGCCCAACCGGAACTCTACCCTGATCACTTTATCTTTCTTCAGCTCCTCCACAGTATACTCCATGGTGTAAGGCTGGTCCGTGCGCTCCACATGCACAAACCAATAGATATCTGCACGTTTAGGTTTACGGCTGAAAATAGAATAAATAATGCGCTCTTCTATCTGGAATGTATTGTTAGCCTTAGTAAGGAATATGGCGTGCGTAGCAAATTTAGTTACTGTCTTGTCATTGCTCAGATCATCCAGCAAAGGCAGGTATTCCCTCATATTTACAAAGGTCAGGAAGCGATTGGTGATCTTCCTCGCCCTGTACCAGACATACATTGTAAAGATCAGCCCTATCTCAAAAACCAGGAAGAACAGACGTTTTAATATCTTAACGGCATTAGTAACAAAGAACGCCGACTCAACTGTTAAAAAGACACACATGATCAAAACGATCAGCCACACAGGCCAATGCTTTACATAGCGCATAAAATAATACACAAGTATCGTGGTCATGAGCATTGCAATGGTGATAGAAAAACCATAAGCCGCTGTCATTGCTTCTGATGTTTTGAAATACAGCACAACCAGCACACAGCCTATACACAATATCCAGTTGATACTGGGTATATATATCTGGCCCCGCACAGTAGTAGGATATTTCACCCGCACCTTCGGCCAGAAGTTAAGGCTGATGGCCTCGCTGATCAGCGTGAACGACCCGCTTATCAATGCCTGGCTGGCGATGATGGTAGCTGCAGTAGCCAGTAATATAGAAGGTAATAAATAACCATGTGGCACTATTTCAAAAAACGGGTTGATGTCGCCAAGGGTTTGTTTGTGTTGCAACATTACCCATGCACCCTGCCCCAGGTAATTGAGCACCAGTGTTATTTTTACATATATCCAGCTCACCTGGATGTTCCTGCGCCCGCAATGGCCCAGGTCAGAATACAATGCTTCCGCCCCCGTAGTGCAAAGGAAAACCGCGCCTAACAGCCAAAACCCTTTGGGATGTATGGTCAAAAGCCGGAAAGCATACATAGGATTAAGCGCCTTAAATATTTGCGGATAGTGCGCGATCTGGATCGTTCCAAGTACGCCCAACATCAGAAACCACAAAAACATGATAGGACCGAATGCCCAGCCCACAACTTTGGCGCCGAATCTCTGAAAAACAAATAATAAAACTAAAATCGTCAGCACAAGCCCCATCACCAGGTGGTTGCCGGGGATAATAGAGCCCTCCAGTCCTTTTACACCGTTCAAACCCTCTATTGCTGACGTAACAGAAATGGGAGGGGTAATGATACCATCGGCCAGTAATGTCCCGGCCCCGATCATGGCAGGGAACATAAGCTTCTTTCCGTAACGGCGCACCAGTGCATATAAAGAAAAGATACCACCTTCCCCGTTATTATCTGCCTGTAAAGTAATGAGTATGTACTTGAATGTTGTCTGTAGGGTAAGTGTCCAGAACACACACGAAATAGCGCCTAACACAAGCTCTTCTGTAGCTGCACCCCCTTCTTTTAGTATGGTTTGGAAAGTATATAAGGGAGAAGTACCAATATCACCAAAAATGATCCCTAACGTAATTAAAAGCCCTGCAAAAGAGACTTTTTTCATATGGCTTGCATCCATGCTCCCCCTTAATATTTAGTATTGGGTGCGCAAAGTTATGCCACGAAATTGTCATAAAAAATTTATTCTTTTATTTCCTTCGCGATAAAAGCAATCTGAACAACACCCGCTACATGTACTTGCTATTGGAATGCAACGCCAAATTTTTTATACGTTTTAGTACTCCGGTAGGCCGGCTCCATTATATCATTATTTTGATTACTGCGTGCGCTGCGCATTGTACCTCCTCCCATGCCCATACCCATGCCCATACCCATGCCCATTCCACCGCCAAAACCTACACTAGGCCTAAAGCCGCTACCGGAACCGTTATTTCCACCGCCGCTTTGCCCGGCAGGCCTTTCCATCGCAGTAGTTTCAAAACATATCGTTATAGGCTTGCCCTTATCTGCCCTTGTCACTTCGGGCTTAAAGTAGAACGACTTAAAAGGCACTTTCGCTTCCCAAATCAGTTCGTTGGTGGAATCAATGTCTATACGCACCTCAACGCCGCAACTATCGGTCTCAGTTATCGGAAATTGAAGATTACAGTATTTAAATCCTTGCAATGAGTATTCTTTGGCGTTCATCAGCGCGGCTCGCACTTTGTCCTCCAGTTCCATCCGGCGCTGTTGCTGCCGGTCCGCACTAAATCCTTGTTGGCCGCCGTCTTGCTGGCTTCTTTGCCTGGGTTGCCTTGCCTCCTTTTCATGGCTCATCGGGATCGGGTAATTAATGGCAGTTACTTCCTCTTTTTCGCCTTTCCGGTCTATCCACACGGTCAGTCCTTCTCTCAGTATCTTCAACTGTGTAGCAAGGTCTCCGGTTTCCATAGTTATATATAGATTATTCTTATCGTTAGACACCGCATATCCTATCAGTGCTTTATCGTCATATTCGGGATATGGAGATGGCCAATCCTTATCGCTGCCATCAATAATAACAGCAGATGCCTGCCAGGTACCCGGCAATCTTTTTATTTTAGAATGTTTGGCACTGCCGCAAGACACAACCGTGGCAATGGCCATTAATAACACGAACGAATGAAAAAATCTTTTTTGCATAAAAATAAACATCAGTGCAACCGCAAGCGAAGATAATACCTATCCGCAAAGCCCGACACATTTAGAGCATATAAAAACGCTAAAGTTTAAACTTATAATAAGTTAATTCTGCTAATTTGCCCGGGCAATTGCTTTCATCACGGTTGGCCATCCATGCATGCCCTCTTTCTTGCCCAACCTCACAATAATTATATTCTTTTCCGGATACACATAAATGAACTGGCCCAATAACCCATCTGCAAAAAAATCATTTGCCGGCACTGCCTTGTTATCTTTATTGATATCCAGTGTATGCCACCACTGGTACGAATAAAATTTATTTTTCTTGCCTTCAACGCTCAATGATCGTTTCACCCAATTTTCAGAAACGATCTGCCTGCCATTCCAATTACCGCCATGCAGGTACAGCCTTCCTATTTTTGCAAAATCCCGAGCTTTTGCATTGAAGCAACAAAACGCTTTTACCTCACTATCTTTCCTGCTATCTATACTCCACGATGCATCATACTCTGCTCCTATGTAGCGCCATACTTTTTCTTCCATATAGTCTGGCAGTGGCTTATGCACAGCCCGCTCTACTATCATTGCCAGCAGCTGACTGTTTACGCTCAAATACTTGAACGCGCTGTCGGGTGCTTTTTCAATCCCTAAATGTGCAACATATTTTTTAAGGTTCGTACCATAATAATATTTTGCTACGTCACCAAACGGGTTCAGATACCCTTCGTTAAATTTTATTCCGGAATGCACATCCAGTAGGTCTTCTATTGTTATCTTTTCAAAACCCGGTTTTGTCAATTCAGGGAGATACTTCGTTATGGGTTCATGCACGTCTTTTATCGCGCCCTCATCTATTGCTATACCCAGGAGCAGTGACACAAACGACTTGGCCATCGAAAATGATGGAACGATAGAAGACTCTGTATATCCCTGCCCGTATTTCTGATACAAAACAGTATCATTCCTGATTATGATAAACGCCACCGACTTTGTTTTCTTCAAAAAGCCATCAAAGTCATATTGCTTCTTCTTTACGGTCACTGTACGCAGTACTTTCACAGAATCGCCCGCAACTTTCGAAGAGAAAAGAAACGGTTCTCCCTGTTTCTTCAAATCAATTTTTGGAAACTTTCTATAGTCCCTGATGTCGGCAAAGTTGTATATGAAAAACCGCACCACATGACAGGAACTCATTAGGCATATGCTGACTGCAAGAACAATAAGCCATCTCGTTTTCGATCTGTTCATAGCTTTTCTTCTTAATAACCATAGCCTCTACATCAACCTCATACCTACTTCTTCTCTGGCATCATCAGCTCCTTAATATACTTAACAGGTGCACTGCCATAACTCAGGAATTGCTCATGAAATTTCTTCAGGTTAAAACTATCGCCCATTTTATTTTTCAACTCCTGTCTGAAATCATATATTTCTGTATACCCGGTAAAGTAGCAATCCAGCTGCACCTGCGTCACAGATACCCTCTTCCACTTACCCTCTGCTTCGGCTTGCTGCTGAAAGGCCTCATTCACCAGCAGGTTCATCGCCTGCTCCTTACTCATATTTTTTGTGTGCACGCTATAGTCCAGTATGGTATTGCAGGTACTGCGGAGGTTCCATTTATAATACATCAGCCACATTTCCGGCGATGCCTCGGTAGAGTTAATGCCACGGTCGCCATCATAACCATTCTCCAGCATCATGCGTTCGGTATATACTGCCCATCCTTCGATCATGGCATTGTTGCCAAAAATAGATTTAATGATACTGGGCGATTGGTTCGCATAAACCAACTGCGTATAGTGCCCCGGAATGGCCTCGTGGATACTGAGTATCTGTAGTATGTAGTGATTGTATTCGCGCAAATAACTTTCCGCCTTGTCCTTATCCCAACCACCCAGGCTGCCTACGTTATAGTATGTGTTCCCGTTCTTGTCATATGGGCCTGGAGCGTTGATAGATGCTCCTGCCACGCCTGCCATATATGCCGGTTCCTTTCTTACCACTAGCGGCTTGGACGGATCTATGTAGATCAGGTCCTTATTTTTGATAAACGCTACCAACTCAGGTATCTGGTGCTCAATAGCTGCCTGGAAAGAATCTGGCTGAACATGATTTAACGAAAGTACATCTATCATCTGCCTGGTCGCTAAAGTTTTATCTTCCGGCATAGGTTTATCAGCCATATATTTTGGCCAGAGCTGCTTTGTGGTCTCATACATCTTTTCATGCAGTTCTTCTTTATGCGCCAGTGCTTTTTTGTAGATCTGGTCAGCAGTATATCCTGATTGTATCTCGTAGGCAAACTTTTTTTCGTAAAGCTCTTTACCTAATCTGAAACTGCGCGGCTTAGGGTTAGGCAATTGAGCCAACCATGAAGTGTAATCTTTTATCGCAGCTACCACTTGTGTTGCCTTGTCTTTTATAGCCGTTTTCTCTGCATCGTCAAGAGTTGATTTTTTCAAGGCTTCATTGAGGTCATCTGTAAATACAGATATCCCTCCATTGTTCTGGTCAATCGCAAGTGCCGTATGCTCCTTGGTAGGGTTCTTAATATGCCGTTTTGCGGCGGCGTAATATTCCGGCACGTTACGCATTCTCGCATAAAAATTCCGCAGCCGGGTATTGAGGTCATCATAATCATTACCCAGCATATTGGCAAAGCTTTCTGATACATTATACATAGACGGGTTCCACTCATAAGCCTTCTCCTCATTAATACCCCACAGCGCATATTGCAGCTGGTTATCTATAAGGTAGTAATCAATTTTATTTGCGTCAGACAGATCGGCCACTTTAAAGCCCCTCAATTTTTCAAGGTTCGACTGGCAAAACGAAAATTCTTTATTCCTCGATTCTTCATTCGGTATTACCAGCACGCTATCATATTTATGATACCCTACGCTGCTGGCCCATGACGGGTACACTTTCCATAATTCCAGCACAAAGTTTTCTTTATACTTATCAAAACGGGCATTCGCATCTGCCGCCGGGCTTTTTGCCATTACATTCATGCAACTTAAAATTGAAAAACAAATAAACATCAACACTTTCTTCTGCATAATATTTCCTTTATCCTTCTGTTTAGACCGGAAACAAATTGATGTATCACGGCAATATGTTTAATAAAAAATAAAAATTACATCAGGCTGTTTACTGCACACCACGCCATCATGCCCATACCTGTTTTCAAAGACTCTTCATCAATATCAAAATGGGCATTATGCACCGGCGCGGTGAATTGCTTACCATCCTTGCTGGTGCCTATCCTGAAGAAACATCCCGGCACATGGTGAGTATAGAAACTAAAATCCTCACCGGCCATACGCATATCCAGTTCATGCACATTTGCCTCGCCCACATACTCCTTCGCCCATGACCTCGCCTTTTCAGTCAGCTCCGGATCATTAAAGAGAGAAGGATAGCCCACAGGTATTTCCACTATCGCGGCTGCGCCATAGGCAGAGCAGGTCTGTTCCGTAAATTCTTTTATCCACCGGTGGGCTTCATAACGCCATTTTTCATCCATCGTCCTGAAAGTGCCCAGTATATCCACCTGGTCGGGTATCACGTTTGTGGCAAAGCCACCTTGTATTTTACCAAAGGTCAGCACCGATGGTATCAGCGGGTTGCCTTTACGGGATATGATCTGTTGCAGGCCTGTGATCACCAATGCTGATATAGCTATCGGGTCTATCGTCTGGTGCGGCAATGCTGCATGCCCGCCCTTGCCCCGTATGGTAATATATATTTCATCGGCGCTGGCCATATACTGTCCGGCTTTAAAGCCTGTATCCCCGGTACACAAATGAGGATATACATGCAGGGCGAAGATCGACTGCGGTTTGGGGTTTTCCAGTACACCTTCTTTTATCATGATACTTGCCCCACCCGGGTGCTTCTCCTCCCCCGGCTGAAAGATCAGTTTCACCGTTCCTTCCCAACTGTCACGAAGATCATACAAGATATGCGCGGCGCCCAGCAGGCAGCTGGTATGCACATCATGCCCGCAAGCATGCATCACACCTTCGTTCTGGGAGCGGTACGGCACATCATTGGCCTCAAGTATGGGTAGCGCATCCATATCTGCCCGCAACGCGATGCACCGGCTACCGGGATTCTTGCCCTCTATCAATGCCACTATCCCTGTGCCTGCTATGATTTTTTGATTGGTTATACCTATTGCTTTCAGCTTTTCAGATACATAGGCCGATGTTTTTACCTCATGAAAAGAAAGCTCCGGATTGGCATGTATATGATGGCGTATCGCCTGCACCTCCGGAAAATATTGTTCTGCTTTTTCGCTGATCAGTTTTTTAAAGTCGTTGGTCATAAGTCGTTAGTCATAAGTCCGTCTCTACAGACAGGTGTGTGAGCAAGATAAGAAATCCCTTAAACTTAAAGCTAAAATATAAAGAAACACAAATGCATACTAACGAAGATAGCTATAACAGACCCGTTACTGCTACAGACTAACGAATAACGGCTCATGACTAACGACTAACGACTCAATTCGCATGTATGGTAATATCATCCGGCACGATCATGCACGGACTGTCGTAAGTGGAGTTGGCTTCTTTTAGCATGCCCACAGCATCACTACGGTTACGGTAATCCCCCACCTTTACTCTGAAACAAGGTGCCAGGTAAGTAAGGTAAGTGCGCACGCCGGGGTTCCCTTTTATTGCCTTGTCCCGGTCACTCCCGTTGTATATCTGCACCCGAAAGCCTTTACCGGAATATATCACCCGCCCATCTTTATGCACCGAAGGGTTTACAAACGGGTGCACAGGCGTACCATCTGCTTTTTTAGGAATATTTGCGGCAACCTCATGCGATGGCGTAGAAACAGGGAAATCATGTGTTGGCACATCAGGCAGTGTATTTTTCTTCACACCCTTCATCTCGTCCCTCGATGTATTATGCTTTTTTCTTGCCGATTCCTCTGCATAGACCACCGGCGTTGGCGGAGGCATGGCTGTGGGATTTTTTTTGAGCAGCACGGCCAGGCGCGGATCAGAATGCACCACCACATTGCCCGGCATGAACTGCGCATTTGCATGCACTGCACCAAATAGGCAAAAAGCTACAACCGTTATATAATACCGCGCCATTATTTCCCAATCACTTACTAGTACCAATCGAAAATATACACACTTGGTGATATTTACAAATCAGTTACATAATTTTTTTATTTTTTAAACAGACCTGCTTTCTTTCATTATTTGCATACTTGCAGAGCAACCCAGCCGTGTAGCTCCGGCATTGATCAGCTCTTTCGCAAATGCAAAATTACGTATTCCACCCGATGCTTTTATACCGATTCTTCGGGGTAAATTGGCCCGCATCAGTTCCACCGCATGCACAGTAGCACCATTGTCGGCATAGCCTGTAGATGTTTTCAGAAAGTCAATTTCATAATTGCCATACAGCTTACAGCAGGATACCAGTTCGCTATCGGTTAGCATGCCGCTCTCCACGATCACTTTTATGGTTTTGTGTTGCGCGTATACGGGGGCAAGGCAGGCTATAATTTCATTTTCCAGGTACTGCCAGTCGCCGCTTTTCAGTGAGCATAGGTTAATGACCATATCCACTTCATCAACACCCATATTCAATGCATCTTCTATCTCCTTTACCTTGACTTCCAATGTATTAAATCCTAATGGGAATCCTACTACTGTACTCACTTTTACCCGCGAGCCGTCCAGTAGTTTTTTTACATCCGGTACATACCTTGGAGGTACGCAAACGGCAGCAAAATTCTCCAGCGAGGCTTCCACGCAAAGCTTGTCCACCTCTGCGTGAGTGGTAGTTTGTTTTAAAATTGTGTGGTCTATGTAAGAGGCTAGATTCAACGACATACTTGGGTATGCAAATCTACATTTTTTAAAATAAACTAATTAATAATTTAAACCAAACCAGCAAAATGAGTAGAACCCGCAAACATCGTCTGACGCAGGTATATATACAAAAATACCAGTTTACATTTTCATATTCTTCACAATTTCCTGCGCAAACTCACTGGTTTTCAATAAAGTAGCATCGTTCATCAGGTTATAAAAATCTATGGTCACCCGCTTGCGCATGATGGTTGTCGCCAGTGATTCTTCAATGCTTGCTGCTGCCTCATGCCAGCCCATATACTCCAGCATCATTACACCACTCAGCAACAGAGAAGACGGGTTCATGGTATTGGTATTGGCAAACCGTGGTGCAGTGCCATGCGTAGCTTCAAACACTGCATGCCCCGTATTATAATTGATGTTTGCGCCCGGCGCTATCCCTATTCCACCCACAGATGCCGCCGCGGCGTCTGATATATAATCTCCATTCAGGTTCAACGTAGCCACCACCGAATAGTCTTTCGGTGAGATCAGTAATTGTTGCAGGAAGTTATCTGCTATCACGTCTTTTATGATCAGTTTACCCTGTGCTTCTGCTTTTTTCAGGCGTGCATTGGCGGCATCCTCACCTTGTGTTTTCTTGGCATTTTCCCATTGCCCCCATGTATACACCTGGTCGCCAAATTCCCGCTCCGCCAGCTCATAACCCCATATTTTAAAAGCACCTTCCGTATACTTCATGATGTTGCCCTTATGCACCAGTGTCAACGATGGCAGGTTGTGCTGCAAAGCATGCTTTATCGCTGCCCTTACCAGCCTTTCAGACCCTTCCTTAGATACCGGCTTGATCCCGAATGCCGATGTCTCCGGAAAACGTATTTTGCCCTTAACCCCAAGCTCATCTGTAAGAAAATGCAGCAATTTTGCCGCTTCGGGTGTGCCACTGGCAAACTCTATGCCCGCATATATGTCTTCGGTATTCTCCCTGAAGATCACCATATTCATATTCTCCGGGTGTACTACCGGTGATGGTACTCCTTTATACCACTTCACCGGGCGCAGGCACACATACAGGTCCAGCTCCTGGCGCATCGCCACGTTCAGCGAGCGTATCCCGCCACCTACAGGGGTGGTCAGCGGCCCTTTTATCGATACCAGGTATTCCCTTGCTACATCCAGCGTCTCAGCCGGCAGCCATTCGCCTGTTTGGTTAAACGCTTTCTCGCCGGCCAGTATTTCCTTCCATTCTATCTTGCGCTTATCTCCATAGGCTATCTTCACTGCTGCATCCAGCACCAGTTTGCTGGC
>Ga0302185_10000611_pt1 | contig 27147 bp, 34 predicted proteins | sample II_Bog_E1_1_FD_200231 | JGI IMG/M metagenome (GOLD analysis project Ga0302185, IMG submission 200231) | Peat permafrost microbial communities from Stordalen Mire near Abisko, Sweden - II_Bog_E1_2 | ecosystem: Environmental > Terrestrial > Soil > Wetlands > Peat | place: Sweden: Abisko... | reverse complement strand
TTAGCTCAGCTGGGAGAGCGCCTGCCTTACAAGCAGGATGTCGGCGGTTCGATCCCGTCATCGCCCACCAAAATATCATAATGACCCGGTAGTTTAGTTGGTTAGAATGCCGCCCTGTCACGGCGGAGGTCAGGGGTTCGAGTCCCCTTCGGGTCGCCATTATGCCTTGGTAGCTCAGTCGGTAGAGCAGAGGACTGAAAATCCTCGTGTCGGCAGTTCGATTCTGTCCTAAGGCACCATTTATTTTGATCCACTAGCTCAGTTGGTAGAGCATCTGACTTTTAATCAGGGTGTCCCGAGTTCGAATCTCGGGTGGGTCACCATTCTGTTAATATACTTCTAGGCTCTGGTTTAGAAGGTTTTTTATTTTATGGATGGCAATTGTTTTTGAAATGAAAAATAAGTTGCAATTCATTAATAAATTATGTATACTATTCTAGTGATGCAAGCATAGTTTGTGAAGTTTTATTTGGCGCGTTGGTCAAGCGGTTAAGACACTGCCCTTTCACGGCGGTTTCATGGGTTCGAATCCCATACGCGTCACCATTACGGGCGATTAGCTCAGCTGGGAGAGCGCCTGCCTTACAAGCAGGATGTCGGCGGTTCGATCCCGTCATCGCCCACCATATGAAAAGTCAAGCCTGTCCTTTGGGACAGGCTTTTAGTTTTCCTCTTAAAACAGGGAATGAAAAAAGCTCCAGTGCATTTTTGCGATTTGCTGGAGCTTTTTTGTGTGATAAGAAAGTTTGTTCATGATGGATTCAAGATTCTTTTTTTAGTACGGGATTTTTACAACCATGACATTGAATGGGATGGTTATCATATTCTTCCGGTGACGTTGCGGCATTTGCATAACATTTGTTTTCGTGACAATACTGACACTGCATAGTAGATTGTTTATTCATAAGAAACACGACCTTTCCGTCAATATAAATTTTAATTCATAAAAAGAATGTAAATTTATTATGACATGTGCTGAAAAAATAGTAAATAGATACGACATATGTATACATGATTCATGAAATGTATACAATATATATAATTATTGCTGACTTTTGGCGAAAGATGTATATTTTTAATACTTCATTTTACGCCAACGTTTTTATTCGCTGTGCAAATTTACTGGGTCTATTTTTATGTTTGCTATTGCCTGTATTTTTTTTACAGAAAACGTTTACGTATTTTTCTTGCTGTGCAGGATTTGCGGATTATTTGGTGTATATAAATACAATATACGACTGAAATCAGACGTAGTAGGATGAATTAAGAAAATCTAAGGGGTGTTTTTAATGCAAATTTCTCGTAGTTCGTTTGGCAAGACCAAAGATGGACAGGAAATTACCTGCTTCCACTTGGAAAACAGCAAGGGCGCTTATGTAAATATTTTGGATTATGGTGCAACAATTCAATCCATTGTAGTTCCTGACCGCACCGGAAAACTGATTGATGTATGTCTTGGTTATGACTCCGTGGCTGCTTATGAAGAGAATGACGGTCATTTAGGGGGTTCCATTGGTCGTTATGGCAATCGTATCGGCAAAGCGGAGTTTGTTCTTAATGGAAAAACATATCACTTAGCAAAAAATAATAATCAAAATCATTTGCACGGTGGTCCGACTGGTTTTGATCGTCGAATCTGGCAGCATGAAATTGTGGCGGACGGTGTTGTGTTTAAACGTGTTTCACCAGATGGTGAAGAACATTACCCTGGAACATTGACGGTAGCAGTCAAATATTCGTTTGACGACGATAATTTGTTGCAACTCGATTATCAGGCTGATACAGATCAGGATACAGTTGTGAATCTTACCAACCATACTTACTTCAATTTAAATGGAGCAGCCAGTGGTACAATGCTAAACCAATTTTTGCAATTGCATAGTGACAAAATTACCGAAATGAATCATGAATCAATTACGACTGGTAAATACCTTCCAGTAGAAAATACTCCATTTGATTTTCGTAAACCAAAAGAAATTGGTGCTGAAATTGATGATGATACAAATGAGCAAATTCGTTTCGGCAAGGGCTATGATCACAATTTTGTTTTGACTGAAGGCCAAGAACTCACTGGATTTTCCGTTGCTTATGCTACAGAAAGCGGCATTCAAATGACGGCACAAACGACGATGCCGGGCGTACAGCTTTATAGTGGAAATTTTTTAAATGGTAATCTTGGTAAAAATGGCATAGCCTATCAACGTCGCAGTGGCTTTTGTCTGGAAACGCAATATTATCCAAACTCGTTAGCCTTGCCACAGTTTCCGTCACCAGTGCTCAAAAAGGGTCAACACTACCATCATGTAACAACATATGGTTTTTCAATCCGAGGATAAAAATAAATATATGCAGGGGGAAAGCATGTGTAAAATATGCTTTCTGTTTTCTCTGTAATAGTCCATTATTATTATGGAAAACGTTTACGAAAATATATTGACAGATATTGTTTCCGGTAGTAGAGTAATACATATGTAGCAAAAACTGATTTTGTATAAATACTGGGAACAATTGGATTTTTAGACTAATTTCATGCGTTCCTTATATTTTATTAAGAATGGTAAACGTTTACTAGTTACTTGCTTTTTATAAATAGCAAAGTTGTTTTATCATTACATCAGAAAAGAAAGTAATGTGTAATATTTCTCGGGCAACCAGCTTCTTTTTTGTTCTGCAATAAAAGAAGGAATCTTTTATATATACTAAAAATATAATTGGAGGCGAATTACAATGGACATTGTAAAAAACATGCAGGCTGAATTTAAAAAAAATTTTGGTGACCAAGCAACAACAACCTTTTTTTCACCCGGACGCGTTAATCTAATTGGTGAACATACCGATTATAATGGAGGAAATGTTTTTCCTTGTGCTATTTCACTTGGTACTTATGCGGTCGCTGCCAAGCGCACAGATAAAAAAATGCGTTTGTACTCAATGAATATACCGGAAAAAGGTGTCATTGAATTTGAAATTGCAGCATTGAACTATGATAAAAAATATGACTGGGCGAATTATCCAATGGGTGTCATCCAAATTTTACAGAATCATGGTTTTGAAATTTCAGCAGGGCTTGATATTTTATTTTATGGTACGCTGCCAAATGGTGCAGGTCTTTCGTCTTCCGCTTCATTAGAAGTACTGACAGGGGTTATTTTTAATGAATTTTTAAATTTGAAAATCGATCGTGTCGATTTGGTGAAAATGAGTCAGGAAGCTGAAAATAAATTCGTGGGTGTAAACTGTGGGATCATGGATCAATTTGCTGTAGGCATGGGCAAAAAAAATCATGCTATTTTACTTGATTGCAACACATTGGTCTATCGATATAGTAAAATAGAACTTAATGGGTATAGCATAGTTATAGCCAATACCAATAAAAAGCACAGCTTGGGTGATTCAAAATACAATGAACGTCGTAGCGAATGTGAAGCAGCGCTGGCACAGGTGCAAAAGGTAAAATCCATTAAGACATTGGGCGAACTCACTGATGCAGAATTTGATGAACTTTCCGAGTCGATTTCGAGTCCAATTCAACGTAAACGTGCGCATCATGCGGTTTACGAAAACCAGCGAACCTTAGAAGCCGTTACAGCATTAGAAAACAAAGATTTGGTTAAATTTGGGCAATTGATGAATGCTTCGCATGTATCTTTGCGAGATGATTATGAAGTAACAGGCATCGAACTTGATACACTAGCTGAACTTGCTTGGCAGCAAGAAGGTGTTTTGGGTTCACGCATGACAGGCGCGGGTTTTGGCGGCTGTACAGTAAGTATTGTTAAAGATGAATGCATTGCTGCCTTTGAAAAAAATATCGCAGCAGCATACATAGCAAAAATTGGCTATGCTCCAGATTTTTATGTAGCAAATATTTCCGATGGTGCAGGTTTGATAAAATAGGAGGAATATAAAATGGCAATATTAGTATGTGGTGGTGCAGGGTATGTTGGTTCACACGCTGTACATGAATTGATTCAACAAAATGAAGACGTTGTGATTGTCGATAATTTACAGACGGGTCATAAACAGGCAATTCATCCGCAAACCAAATTTTATCAGGGCGATATTCGCGATGCGGTAATACTCGATAAAATTTTTACGGAAAACAAAATTGATGCGATTATTCATTTTGCCGCTAATTCACTGGTCGGAGAAAGTATGGTCGCACCATTGAAATATTTCAATAACAACGTATATGGCATGCAAGTTTTACTCGAAAGCATGGTTAAACACAAAATTGATAAGATTGTTTTCTCCTCTACGGCGGCTGTTTATGGCGAACCGAAACGAGTACCGATTATGGAAGGCGATGAAACAAATCCAACAAACACATATGGGGAAACGAAACTAACGATGGAAAAAATGATGAAATGGGTCAATAAAGCCAATGGTATCAACTATGTATCTTTGCGCTACTTTAATGTGGCAGGGGCACTCGATGATGGTTCAATCGGCGAAGACCATTCACCGGAAACACATTTAATTCCACTTATCTTACAGGTGCCGCTTGGCAAAAGAGATCATATCACAATTTTTGGTGAAGACTATCCAACAGAAGATGGTACTTGTCTGCGTGATTACATTCATGTCATTGATTTGGCAGATGCTCATATTCGTGCCATGAATTATCTGCGAAAGGGTAATAAAAGCAACATTTTCAATCTTGGTAATGGCAAAGGTTTCTCGGTAAAAGAAATGATCGCCGCCGCCGAAAAAGCTACAGGTAAATCCATCAAAGTTGAAGTGGGTGCCCGTAGAGCTGGAGATCCAGCGCAGCTTATCGCCTCCAGCGAAAAAGCACAGACAATATTGGGGTGGAAACCTCGCTATACAAATATTGAACAAATTATCAAAACAGCGTGGACTTTTCATAAAAAACATCCAAATGGTTACGACGAATAGAAACCAGCGTTCATCTAATTGGGGATAGAGGGAAAATTATGATCAATTACGAAATAAACCGTTTAGTGAATTTTGCCTTGCAACAAGGTCTGCTATTTCCCGAAGATAAAATTTATGCAGCCAATCTTTTACTGGCAGACTTACAGCTGGCAGAATTTACTGAAGAAGCAGTCGACGAAACACTCGAAACACCAACACCAATTCTAGAAAAGATTCTGGATTATGCAGTACAAAAAGGTTTCATCGAAAACACAACTACGGAACGAGATTTATTTGATACGTGGATTATGAACTGCTTGATGCCGCGCCCGTCTGAAGTCATTGCGCAGTTTAATAAGCAATATGATCTTGCGCCGCAAACGGCAACAGATTTCTATTATAAGTTTAATATTGCTTCTAACTACATTCGAAAAACGCGCATTGATAAAAATATCGCTTGGAAGACACAAACAGAATATGGAGACTTGGATATTACGATCAATCTCTCTAAGCCAGAAAAAGATCCGCGTGATATTGCGAAAGCCAAACTGATCAAATCTTCATCGTATCCGCAATGCCTTCTCTGTAAAGAAAATGAAGGGTTTGCGGGACATATCAACCATCCGGCTCGCCAAACTCATCGTATAATTCCAATTCAATTGCAAAAAAAAGCATGGTTCTTACAATACTCGCCCTATACCTATTATAATGAGCATTGTATTATCCTAAATAGTGAGCATGTACCGATGAAAATATCACGCACAACTTTTGTGAACTTAGTTGATTTCCTTGACTTGTTCCCGCACTATTTTGCTGGATCGAACGCCGATTTGCCGATTGTTGGTGGTTCTATCCTATCGCATGACCATTATCAAGGCGGCCGCTATACGTTTGCTATGGACAAAGCCATTGTGGAACAAGAATATAAAATACCCGGCTTTGAAAAAGTTTCAGTTGGCCGTGTGAAATGGCCGATGTCTGTTTTGCGTCTGCATTCAAACGATGCACAACAAATCGTTGATCTTGCTGTGAAAATACTGGATTTATGGCGTATCTACAGCGATGCAGATGCAGCTATATTGGCTGAAAGTGATGGTGAAAAACATAATACGATCACGCCGATTGCCCGCAAACGTGATGGTGCCTATGAATTTGATTTAGTTCTTCGCAATAATCGGACGACCAAAGAACACCCAATGGGTCTTTTCCATCCGCATGCTGAAGTACAGCATATCAAAAAGGAAAATATCGGTCTTATTGAAGTGCTTGGTTTAGCTATTTTACCAGCTCGGTTAAAAGAGGAAATAGAACTTTTGCGCACGGAACTTTTAAAGGGAACAAGCGATGTTTCAAATATAGAATCCATAAAAAAACATGCAGATTGGTATCAAGATTTGCGGCTTAAATATCCTCAATTTACCGAAACAACAATTGATGGTATACTCAAAATAGAAATTGGACTTAAATTTATGCAAGTATTGACGCATGCTGGTGTATTTAAACGAGATAATCATGGACTCAAAGCCTTTGATGCGTTTGTTCAAGTTGTAAAAAAATAGAATGATAAAGAAGAATAGGATACGAAAATGAAAGCAACGATTATTGATGTAGCAGCAAAAGCCAGTGTTTCTGTGGCGACCGTATCACGGGTCGTCAATGGGAACTATCCTGTGAAAGAAGAAACTAGGCAACGCGTTATGAAGGTCATTGAAGAACTGCGTTATGTGCCAAATATCCAGGCGCGGGAACTTAATATGCAAAAATCAACGACGATTGGTGTCGTTGTGCCAAGTCTTTATAATATGTTTTTTGCCGAAGTTATCAACGGGATTGAAGATTATTTGAGCCGAGATTCTTATTCACTGCTCTTATCGTGTGCTAAAAATGATCCGAAACAGGAGGCCAAGTGCATCAATGATTTTATTTCCCGAAATGTATCGGGAATTATCGTCATTAGCCCAAATACAGAAAATATTGAAACCAATTTTTATGAACGGCTGGTGCAGCATCAGTCGATTGTCTTTATCAACAGTTATGCAAAATTACCGAATATATCCTATGTATCGAATGATGAAGATATGGGTTCCAGAATGGCCTTGCAATATTTGCTGGATTACGGGCATAAAAAAATCTTGTTTTTGCGCGGCATTAATAGTGATTCTTATCAGATAAAAGAAGATGCCTATATCGAGATCATGAAGAAAAAAGGTTTGTATAACCCTGCTTATATCGTGAATGTTGGCGAAGGAAATGGTACGGAAACCGTTGATAATAGCATGTATAAGCTAATGGACATGATGCTCAATTTAGATGCAACAGCTATCTTTACTTGCAATGACCTCATGGCAGTGGGGGCAGTCAATGCCTGTAAAAAGATGGGGCTTCAGATTCCACGGGACATGTCGATTATTGGTTATGATAATATTTCACTTAGTCATTTTATCGAACCGAAACTCACGACAATGGACCAAAATATGTTTGCCCTCGGTACCAATGCGGCTGAGCTTCTGATTGAAAAAATTCAAACAGGAAAAAATAAAAAAGTAGTTCTAGATAACGTCTTGGTTGAACGAGATACAACCGGACCTTGTTTACGCTAACGATAAATTTCACCTCTGCGCAGTCTTATTTGTACAGAGGTGAATTCTGGTGAATTCTTTTAGAGAAAAATGGTAATTTATCTTGAAATCGAAACTGGTTTATGTTAGACTAGTTAAGTCAGTGTACCGCATATGCGGGCGTAGCTCAATGGTAGAGCGCTTGCTTCCCAAGCAAGACACGAGGGTCCGATTCCCTTCGCCCGCTCCATTCATGCTCAAACTTTATTTTGAACTGAATAGTGATGTCATTTTTACTGACAATAATTTTATTAACGAAATTTTGTATAAGAGCGCGGAGGTTTTCTGCACTCTTATTTTTTATTGCATCTTTATAAGAGGCAATTGATTCTATAATTTGATCACGAGTGAGAAATGGTGTAGGACGGGTGTCAAGTTTGGCTAATTGTTCCGTAATATCAATCATTTCTTTTTTGACGGTTTGCAATCTTTTCATATCAAAGTCGTCGGCTGTGCCATCTTCGATCAGTCGATAAAGGTTGTCCATGCGATTTGCCGTATTGGTGTATTTTTTATTCAGTGCGTCGTGTTCTGCCTTCGTATTATTGGCAAGTTTCTCATACGCAATGGATACTTTATCAATCAGTGCGTCCAACGCTTCCGGCGCGAAAATAATTTCTTCGATTTTGTTTATGATAATGTTTTCGAGCGTATCAAGACGAACGTTTTTATTTTGGCAAGTAGAAATGCCCTGACTATATTTTTTACCGCACCGGTAATACTGGTGGACGTTGCCGGTTATTTTACTTACGGATGTTGTGCCTTGCATTGCTGATCCACATTCACCACAGTAAATAAGTCCGGATAGTAAATACGTATTTTGTGCAGTAAACTTGCCAGGTTGCCTTTTATTTTCACGCATTTTTCCTGCCACCTTTTCAAAATCAGATTTGGAGATGATAGCCGGAACGACATTATCAACAATAATCGCATTTTTGCCTAACTCTCCATGTTGATTACGTTTTCCGCTTGGTGTAGTATTTTTATTTTTACCAAATATATAGCGTCCCATATATCGACAGTTAACTAAGATATCGTGCAGACTATTTTTACCAAAAGAACGACCGCGTCGAGTCGTGAATCCAGCAAAATTAAGTTTGTTGATAATTGCCATATATCCGTATCCTTGCAGGTACATATCAAAAATGGTTCGTATAGCATGAGCTTCGTGCTCATCAATCACATATTTGCTGTCAATGATCTTATAGCCAAGGGGCGGGACTCCGCCATTAAACAAACCCTGATAAGCATTTTCGTTCATTCCTTTCGAAACTTCTTTCGATAAGTTCCGACTATAATAAGCAGCCATGCCGACCATGACACTCTCCATCATTTGACCTTCAGGACTGTCATCAATATTTTGTGTAACATATTCGTAATGGATGCCGTATTTTTGTAATTGTACTTTGTGGAAATAATAGTCGTATTCATTCCGAGCATTTCGATCAATTTTATGAAAAACAACGGTTTCGAAAAGACCGGATTTTGCATCTTTTAACATTTGTTGAAAATATGGACGGTTATCATCCGTACCGGTTTTGGCTTCATCAGCATATTCCTTTATGATGTGATAGCCTTTTTGTTTGCAGTATTCGCGACCTGCACGGAGTTGAGCGATAATAGATTCTTCCCGCTGGTTATCGGATGAATAGCGGGCATATAATGCAGCGATCATAAAATCAGTCCTTTACTCGAATTTAGAAGGCTGATTGTGATATAATATATATGAGTTGAATTATTATATCACACAGCCTTCGGGCAAGCCTCACTGTTGACGCAGTGGGGTTTTTTATTGTTATAAGGTGTTTTAACGGATACTAAGACGTTCACGAAGCGCTGACTGTAAAACTTGAGAAAAATTAACACGTTTTTTTTCTGCTAGTTCATTGAGGTACCAAGGAATAGTAAGCGTTTTTTTTACCGCGCGATTATCCATTTTGGAACGGATACTAAACATATCTACATCAATAAGGCAAAGTGTTTCATTTTTTGCGAGAGAAATTTTATCAAGTGGAGTAGGTGTAGGAATTTCTTCACCATCGTGTTCCATGCCCCAGATATGAAAAGCAAGTCCTTCTTTTGCTAAGTGAACAGCCTCATCCAGAGTATCACCAACAGCAACACAGCCAGGTAAATCGTGAAAATGAATACCGTAATTTGTTTCTCCTTTTTCGATCGATGCAGGAAATACATAATTATCATTATATTTTTTATACATATAGAAAACCTCCTTATGGACAGACAGGTTATAATAAACCAGCCTGTTTTAGAATTGATTTTTCAATTTGAATTGGAACATCGTCACTGTCGCGATGACCGGATATTGTGACTTTTCCAGTCTTTGTAGGGTGAGTGAATTGCCGATGTGAACCGACCTGATGGGTAAGAACCCAACCGTCTTTTTTTATAATTTTCAGCATATCTTTTACTTTGCGCGGCACTATCGAACCTCCTTATATATATTATAGAACACGTATTGTATACGTGTCAATGGTAACAATTTACGTTTTTTATTGATTAACGATAGTCGAAAGAATGCTGCACGCTAAATCATATTGTTGCGGTTTAACAATCTTTGGGCTATCGGCGTTCTCTTTGTAAATAAAAAGATGTTCTCCATCACCACGAAAAGACATAATCTTATCGAATGGGATAGAAAAAGCTTTTTCGGTGCCAATAAATCCGACACGTAGATTTGTGATCCAACAGAGACCATCATCTATGCTATCCAGTGAAGTCTCACTATCTGCTTTGATTGCACCTGTGCCAACTCTATAACGGATGCCTTTATAAATTTTAAAAGAAGCAGTAACGCCGCTATATGTACCGCCGGTTGTATGCCGCACGTTTTTACAAAGATCACAGTTTTCATTAAAATGAAGAACTTCATTTTTCTTAGGGATAATATCGAGATCAGAAAAATCAAGTATAGGAAGTTCTCCTTTTGTATTGACTGTCCAAAGTCGATGAAGATCATAAATCGTTGACGCATAATAATTTGCCAGATCAAGAGAAGCATAGTTCATGAAGTTAATTAATCCAGAAAAAGAATTATCATCTGCAAAACCTTTCTGTTGTGCATCTTTAACGAAAGCGCCAAGAGCTTTTTTTATGGCATGCATTTTCTCAGTTTCATTCAAATTATATTTTAAAATAATTCCATTAAGTGCAGAATCATAATCTTCGGCAGTTGCGCCAGTTGGCATAAGCTGTAAAAGAGTAGTCGAGTATTCTTTCATACCGTCCAGAACCTTTGAAGACTCTGGAAAAAGAAAACTAAATAATCCCATAATATCGCCTCTTTAGAATCGCCACAAGGGGCGGTTTTTTTATTATATTATAAATTCTGCCCAGATAGAGCAGCTTTTTTTATGCTCTTTTGATGTGTCCATTTGTACCAGTGGAAGCCAACGACATTTTCCCCTTTTTCTCTGCTTCAAATTCGGCAGCAATAATTTCTTGTCGGTGCTTTAATTCGAGATCATTGTCATCCTCGTCGGTCTCATTCTCAGGAATGGGTTCTTTTGCGGTAGAACGTCCGATATTTACGATGAAATCGGTGACAGCTTTTCGGGAATGGTCATCAAGTTCAAAATATCCACGGAGTATTTTTTCCTCAACATTAGAAAGGTTCAATTCGTCCCGCATGCTATCAAAAATATCACCAGGAGAATCCGGTGCATACATATCACCTTTACCAATTCGGATCCATTCTTCACTGATGTGAAAGGTATCACAGATTAAACGAATGTTCTGGTCAATTACGGAATTGCCTTCTTTTTCTATCCAACTAGCAGCTGATTTTTTTAGACCGATTTTTTCCCCAAAATCTTTTTGGTTCAATCCTAAAGAACTTCTAAGTTCTTTTATTCGTTGATTGATGCTCATAATATCACCTCCTCAATCAGATAATACTCCAATGATTGGATAAAAGCAAGAAAAACATATTGACACTATCCGATTATTGGTATAATATGAGGGTATGAAATCCGATGATTGGATTAAAAGAACTTTGAAATGGAGATGAAATTATGAATAACACAAGAGAACAGGCAAGAGAGCTTATCACGTTATTGCGGTCAAATGCACCGGAAGACCGTGAAAAGGCGGCTGTGCTAATTTACCAAGAAGGAATGCTCACATATAAACGCATTATGCAGATGGAATGTCATCCAGACGGAAACGGAAACGGCGGCCGCCGCAGTGCATAAGGAAGAGGAGAAAGGGGGCGAGTGAATGCCACGACAAGAAAAAAAAGAAGCCGCTGCAGCAACAGCGACTTTAAAAGAAAAAATCATGGTTGAGTTTGAGAAAATGACTTTACAGCAAATTCAACAACTAAAAGAAAAACATCCAAACCAAATCGGATCTCTTGTTTTACACGAAATAAGAGAAAATGTGAGGCTGATTGATAAGCTTTCCTATAACACTACTCGAATTGACCGCCACGACAATCGTTGACTGTTTTAGTTATACGGGAAAACGTTTGACAAATAGATTGTGCACGTTCTTCGTGTTTTCCGGAACAGGTTGATTTGTCAGTTTTATCAAAAAGACCTTGTTGTATCATGGCAACAATAATTTCTTTGGAAATTTCTTCACTAGTCATAGTATATGCACCTCCTTCCAATAAACCTTATTCGACAGGAGGAAAGATTTACCTGTAAGAAGGATGGACCTGGAAGCGGTGACCGCCGCAGTGCATAAGGAAGGAGAAAGGGGGGAGAAAATGCCAGATAAGAAAATAAGCATAGCGGAAAAAGATTTATATTGTATCGCGAAAATTTTACAAAGCAGTCTGTATGGACAAAACCAATTTGCTGGGTGTCAATTTTGTCGATATCAGTGCCATGTAAAACGCGAAAATAAGGTTATAGATTTAGCACCAAATTATGAAAAAGTAATATTTCGATTGCAGGATATTACAGGGGTTGATTTTGGTGTTTGGAGGAAGGAAGTGCTAACGAGGTTGAAAAACGACAAAAGCCCCTGCAATGACAGCGATTTTTAAAACTCATAAATGATAAGGAGCGAAAAATATGATACCAGAAATGAATATCGAGATATATGTGCCAAGTGGAATGACGATGGAAGATAAGAAGAAAAAGGTTGATGAAATCATTGCACATATGGAGCAAAAACACAGTGGTGTGAGATGCACACTGAAATTCAACATTGTATTTGCATAATTCTACTAAATATAAGTGCGATGAGTGATTTTTATATCATTAAAATAGTCGAAACGCCCATATGGGCGTAGACGGGAAACGACCTACCCGTCCTGATGAGACAGGTTAGCGAAAGGAGAATCACAATGGAAGATCAGAGAAAAATTTTAATAGAATATGGCACCAGTAGTTTAGACGAACTGCTGGACATTGCCGCTAATGGTATCGCCGCAATGATATTTGCAAATAAAAATGATCAAGACGGGATCAACCAAAAGGAGAGAGCAATATATGAAAACAGAATTATTTCAGGCTAGGGTTAAACTGCTAAAAGAAATGGGATATCAAATATTATTTGAGACATCTGGAAAAGACAGACATTTTGGAACTTATATGGCAGATGAACAAGGAAATACAGTAGTCCTTCAAGCTGATGTAAAAGAAGACGGGGATATTGATTTTCAGCAAGTCACTATACCGGTTCGTGCCTTAAAGCGATTTTGTGACGAATCCATAAAAGTTTATGATGATGCACTTACGAAAAGACTTCATATAAATAAATGAAACGGCAATATAAGCAATATAAATGGTCGTTTCATCCGATCAATCAGAAACAGCAAGAGCCAGAAATCAAAGCACCGATTTACAATAATAGGCATTGCCCGATTTGTGGCAGTTTAATCATGACGGGCATTGTATGCCGAATGTATGAAAGGACGATTTGTATGGAGCATTGTTTGGGCTGTGAACATTTTCGCCGAATGTTTTGGCATTGTATGTTTTCGGCACAAGAAAAAGACAGCCTCCACGAAAGAAGCTGTCTTCAAGACAATCCTATAAAGCAAAAACAGCAGTGTTAGAAGCGCTGCTGTTTTTATAGGCTGATCCAATTAGAATACGTGTTTATTATACCATATAGCACGTAAAAAATCAGCCGAAAAATCAAGAGGCGTTGACCTCTTTTTCCCTTGATAAAGTAATTAATAAGTTGAACAATCCACAGTATTTTTATTCAAAGGAATAGGCGGATATAACAAAATGGGATACATGAAAAAAACAAGGAAAACAGTAGATCAAAAAATCATAGAAAAGGACCTGTATTATACCTATCATGCTTTGCCGGAAACAAAAGAAGCTAGAAAAACAAGAGCCAAAAAAATAAACCAAACGCCAGAACAGCAAAAAGAAACAAATCGACGTCATGCAGCTTCAAAACTTGCTTTGAAGATAGCTAATAATTTCAACGCGGGAGATTGGTATTTGACGATGACGATTAGCGGCACGGTTCCGGTGAGAGAAGATGTTAAAAAAAGTTTAGATAAATTTATGTCAAATTTGCGCCGGTACTATAAACGCAAAGGCGATGAATTGAAATATGTTGCCGTTATAGAAAATTTAACAGGTCGAGGTCGCCCACATGCTCACATGCTTATAAATGCACTGCCGGCAGAAGATATGGCAGCAATAAAAAAATATATGGCAGCAATAGAAAAATATTGGACACTGGGGCGGGTTCGAATCGATTTATTTGGCGGAGAAGTTGACGACAGTGCAGATTTAGCATCTTATTTTAAAAAAGAAGATGTTGACCAGCACAGCGGTCGGATCAGGACGAGTACGAATCTTATTGATCCAATAGAGAAAAAAGAAAAAGTAAAACGGTCGGAATGTTACAGCACGCGGATCGTTGAACCAAAGGGATACCACATACATAAACGCTTAACCTATCAGGGCTATACAAAAGACGGATATCCTTGTCAGCATATAGTGTTTGTGAAAAATGAAAATAAAATATCACAAAGGGGCGAGTAAAGATGGAAGCTGGACAATATAAGATTTTTACTAGGAATAAAGAAACAGGAGAAAAAATATTTGTAGGAATCGTTGATGTTACACCAATGCCAGAAAAGGCAAAAAAGCCAAAAAAAGAAGGGGTTTTAAAATTAGTTTAAGGGAGGCAATGAGGATGAATGAAGATTTCTTTGTCGAGCCGAAAAGAGTCGCCAAACAGGCAAGCGGGTTAGGTGAGTTCATGATGATGAAATGTGATTCAGGAAATTTGTTAGTTACAGGGCAATTTGTCTTGAATCTTTCAGTGAATCAGTTTTGGTCTGTGCGTTGCAAATTAGAAATACCGAAGTTAGATGTTTGGTATATGCAAACAAAAGAGGGGCTTGCAAGATCAGAGCGAAGCCCAGGGCTGGAAGAATGGGAACAGCGTTACAATGATTGGCTGAATGGTGCTGATCCAAGTAAACGGCTGCTTTATACGCATATTCAACTTATGGGATGTTACTTATATACCGATGGATTCACCTATACCGCAATTAAACAAGAGCGCATAGATATGCTGGACTATAGCGAAGATTTGGCTTTGTCGGGGAAAATGGTTGTAGTTGATGGCTGTCAGGCAATTACACCAGTAGTAGAAAGCGTTTGGAAAAACAATGACTGGTTGCGTAGACTGCCAGGCATGGACACAGAAAAAGAATCGGAGGATGAAAAGTAATGAAAAAGATATCAATCATAAACAACAAGGGCGGCGTGGGGAAAACTACGACTAGTATCAATTTAGGGTATGAGTTCAGCCAGCATTTTGACAAACGAGTTTTGCTGATTGACCTTGATCCACAAGCGAATATGAGCAGATTTTTTTCGGTAGATGAAGATAGACCAACGATAGCACATGTTCTTATGGGTGGGGCGAAAATTCGAGAAATAATTCAGCATACAAGCTATGAGAATTTAGATATTGTACCAACAAGTGAAGATTTAAAAACGGCTTGTGAAGCATTGGATGTACCCGGCGGGAATTTGGCACTCAGAAATATTCTTGAAGAAATACAAGAGGATTATGATTTTTGTATTATCGACAATGCACCAGCACTAGGAATAAGCACTGACAATGCACTGATAGCCAGTGACGAAGTGATTGTGCCTATATGCATTGATACATTCGGATTTTGGGGACTTGATAAAATCATGCGAGATATCGAAAAAGCACGTCAAGTGAATCCGACTTTGTACTTTGATGGTTGTTTAGTAACAAGATATAAAAATGATGATATATCGCAAGAGGTTACACGACAGATGAAAGCCCAAGAAACCTACCCTGTATTTGATACCCGTATACGTGAAAGCGATACCGTGCGACGTGCGGCTTTCGAAGGACAACCAGTGGTTGAAAACTCATTGCGTAGTGGCGCGGCAGTAGATTATCGTCGCTGGGTGAAAGAACACATTGAAAATAACTTGTGCTCATTATGAGCACAAACAGGGGGAGAAAAAATTGATTATTGATATAAATAAATTAACCACGAAAAAAGGAAATATTAATAGTGGGATTCTTGCTGTTGCCGATAAACAAGACCGTTTTGTCGTTACAGATATTGATATAGAAGACTTGATTCCGTCAGAGGATAATTTTTACTCTTTGACTGATATTGATAGCTTGAAAGAAAATATTGAAGAATTTGGACTTCAACAAAATTTAACTGTTATGCGCCGCCAAGACAAAAAGTATGAAATTATATCAGGACATAGACGCCATGAAGCTTGTCGCCTACTGGTCAAAGAAGGAAAGAAAAAATTTAGTTGGCTGCCTTGCCGGATCATACCAACCATGAGTGATACCGTAAAAAATATTCTGCTCATTACGATGAATAGTGAAACACGCAAAAAGACATCAGCTGAAATAACAGAAGAAATTGAACGGCTGAAAATATTATATACGGATTACAAAAAAGAAAATCCGGAATTTAAAGGGCGGATTCGGGAAACTATAGCAGAAAATATGGGAATGTCAGTAGCCAATGTGGGGCGGCATGAGAAGATCAGTAAAAATCTCATACCAGAAGTAAAAGAAGCCTATAAGGATGATAATATAAATTTCGCCGCGGCAAATGAATTATCTGGCTTGTCAGCAGAAGATCAAAGAGCCGTATATGAAGAAACAGGCGGAAAAGTTACTGTGAAAGATGTAAAGCAATATCAGCAAGAAATAAAACAGCCACAAGAACCGGAAAATTTAAATGTTGATGGTTTTGAGACAGTTCCCAAAAAAGAAAATAATCAGGATAATATACAACGCGAATATTTGGCTATACCGAAGAAATATAAAGTAAAAGTGAGAATTGATATTGAAAAACAGGAAAATAAGACCTATGCTTCTGGATTTAGTTTTAATTTTACTAGTGGAACCTATCATGGCGGCAGTTCACCAATCGGCGGATCATATGAAACTATAGATATTGCAAAACAGGCGGCTGTAGATGGAGTTTCGCGACGGGACGAAAATTTAGCAGAAATATTGCTTAAGTACGGATACATTAAGCAATTGCCGGAAGCAGAGCAGAGCGAAGAAAAATTTAGTTACAGGTGGTATGCGATAAAAACAACAATGGCAATTTTAGATAAGCAGATAGAAAAAGTAGAAGCGGAAGACAATGCAGAGGGAGCCGACTTCAGGGCGGCATTAGCGCAATATTTAAAAGAACTGAAAGAACGCGCACAAAAAGAATGTTTTCAATTATCAGAAGGAGAAGCGGAATGAAAATGTTATCACTATTTTCAGGGATAGGGGGAATTGATATTGCGGCACAATGGGCAGGCATTGAAACCGTTGCTTTTTGTGAGATAGAGCCATATGCGGTGAAAGTTTTAAATAAAAGATTTCCAGGAGTGAAAATATATGGCGATGTCAGAACTATTACCAAAAGAAGATTGCAAGATGATGGAATACCCCAAATCGATATTGTCTGCGGTGGATTCCCTTGTCAACCTTTTAGCCTTGCCGGATATAGACAAGGAGAAGAAGATGAAAGGTTTCTCTGGCCGGAAATGCTTCGCGTTGTGGGAGAAGTCAAACCAGAATGGGTATTGGGCGAAAATGTCGCAGGACTCTTGTCAATTGCTGATGTTTCCGGGAAGCAAGGGGGAACATTCGGAACCATACTCTACGACTTGGCCGCATTGGGGTATCGTGTCGGGTGGTCTTGCTACGGAGCTTGTGAGGTCGGGGCACCGCACAAAAGGGAAAGGACATTCATCGTGGCCCACGCCAAGAGCAAATGATGCAGAAAAACGTGGAGAAATTGCTAACGATGTGAGAAATGGATTGCCGGCAGCTGTAAAGCATTGGCCAACACCACAAGTCAGAGATTATCGAAGTGGAGATAATCCTAATAGTCCACGGCAATCAAGGAAAGCCGAACAAGGATGGAGTCAAAATCTTAATGATGCAGTGAAACTATGGGGAACACCTACAGCAAGTAGCTGCAAAGGGTCAAGCCTATATGGGTCAGAGCGGCATAAAGAAGTGAAACGTGGAAACCTAAGAGGAGAAGTGATGGAGCCATCTAACAAAGGTCAATTAAATCCAGATTGGGTGGAATGCCTTATGGGTTTTTCGATTGGTTGGACAGATATTGACTGTGACGATGTGAAAGAGTGGGTAGGATGGCCAGCTCCATTAAAAAGCGGACGCGATTGGATGACACCAACAGCTTCGCAATGCGGAAAAACTTCAAAGACAAGCGGCAGACCAATTGAAATGTCTACGAGAATACAGACACAGGTTCATGTTTTTAACGATGCAACAGGTCAATATTCTTATGAGCCACCACGGGTGATTTCAGGACAAAAAAATCGAGCAAAGCGGTTGAAATGTATAGGAAATGCAGTTATGCCACAACAGATTTATCCGATTTTTAAATATATAGCAAGCATTGAAAAAAGATGGCGAGCGGAGGTAGAGAAAAATGACGAAGTTTAGTTTTGAAGATTCATATATCAGGGATGGCGAGACAATGAAGACTATTGCAATTTATAACAAGCCGGACGATTATCCATGTGGATATATACAACGGAATTGAGTCAACTGATAAGGCAGTGACGGCAGAAACTTTACAAGAAATTAGAGAAAAAATACCAAATGGCTATACCCAAATACCTAGATACGAAAAAGATGTATTGTCACTTGTAGAAACATGGATATATTAAAAGACATTGTGCTCATTATGAGCACATGCTAGATAAGAAAAATGAAAAATACGGGCGGAAGCTTTGGAATGATTTTAAGAGGGGCGGTAAGGAAACATGAACTTTGTATGTTGTAAGTATTTTAAGGGTGGTCGTAATCACTACGGGGTAAGACATTACGAGTGCATGCATAAAAATAGATCGAAAATAATTGAGGGTGAAGAAAAAGCCACGTTGAGAGGGGCCGTCGAGCCAGGATATATTAAAAAATTTATACATGCGATATTTGGCAAACCAAAATGCAAACCGAAAAGATGCATTTTGAATGATTATGACAAAGACGATTATTGCCCCTTATTTGAGAAAGGGTATCCTAAACCACCGCAACCACCGCAAAGCAACAGCTGAGCATTAATAATCATAAGGGAGATAAAATGATGGAAATTGAGGTGCTTAATTAAAAATAACAAGGGCGCTGATATAAAATGGGGATTACGGAGGTTATAGGATGGGAAAGCAGATAAACTGTCCGGAATGTATGACAATGCGAGGTGATACGGTTGCCATGCGGGCGGATGACCAGGGCTGGTTTAAATGTCCTGTATGCGGAGGGGAATATTGGCCACAGAATGACGAACTGATTATAAAGTGGATTCAGAAAAAAGAACAACAAGGCAATACATATGTATCGTTGAGCCAACAACCAGGAGTGCACGCAGCGGGCGGCGGTGGTTCAACTGGAAAAGCGAAGAAAGGAGGGAAAAAGAAATCTATTCAACAATTGTATCAAGAATTATATAAACAGACTTGACCAATATTTGACAAAATGCTATACTGCATATAATCGTATAGTTTACCCTCACGGGAACAAGCACAACATATAGTATAGTGAGCCGTTAGCATTTAGCTGACGGCTTTTTCTTATGCCTAGCGTTATCGAATTTCGATAGCGCTTTTTCTTTTGCAAAAGGGGTGGAAAAATTGGATTTAATAAAGCATAAGCGAACTAGGCTGAAAGGCAAAGCTGTTGATAGGCTAAATGAAGAAATTCATGAACGTGACAATTACCAATGTATCGTTCCTGGCTGTAAACGGTATGTACCAATTAGAGAAAAATGGCATCATGAGCCATGTGGAGCAAATAAGGAAGATGTCATCGAAAAAGGATGTTTGCTTTGTTACAAGCATCACCAACAACGTGAAAGCAAAGATAGTCAACCGATAAAGCAAGCGTGTAAAGATCACCTTAATAGGTTTTATCCGGAAAGAAGGTGACGGCATGGTGGTATATTGCAATAACGAAAATTGTAAGTATAACGAGAAGCAGCAGTGCATTAGCGATAAAACTTATTATGTGAATCGTTTGTGTGTTACTTATCGACGTCGGGCAAAGCGTGATAATTATCGCGTAATGATGCAGACAAGTCGACCAAACTGTCATAAGAGTAACGGGAAATACAAAGTAGATCATGCGAGCATTTTAAAATAAAAATGGATTTTGATTTTTGCAAGAGGAATTGATTTTACTTATAAACGGTAGTTTGAATATGGAATTAATTCTAATGCGAAAATGAAAAATGAAATGAGTATCAAAAATGGCAAGAGAATTTGCAAAAGCATTTTACAATTCGGGTGCATGGCGTAAAACCTCCAAAGCATATGCAAAATCTAAATTTTATTTGTGCGAAAAGTGTGGTCATCAAGGCTACATAGTCCATCACATCAAACATCTGACACCACAGAACCTAAGTGATCCAGCCATATCTTTGTCATGGTCAAACCTCATGTATCTATGCGTTGAGTGTCATAACAGGATTCATGGTAAAGAGGAAAAGCGTGCAATGATCTGGGATGAAGAGGGTAATTTAATTGGCTGTACAGACGCGAAGCCCCCCATCACGTCATATAGAATCGAAAAAATCGGAGGCCGGAGCCAATCTCAATTTTAATGCGCGCGAAGTTTTACAGGGGGGTGTGGGTTACAGTTGTCGGTAAAAAGTTTCAAAAAAGTGTAAACTAGCCTGAAATCTGCTAAAAGTCCTTAGAAATTAGGTGATTATCAATATGTACGAAGCAGAAGAAAAGCAGAAACTTATCAAAAAAGAACGTAGTAAACTGAATAAAATATTAAAGGATATTGACGATTCAAAGAAGAAAAATGTCGAAAAACTTATTGATAATGCCGCGTGGATGGCAGTTTCTTTAGAAGAATTAAGACAGCAAATTGATATAGAAGGCTATGAAGAGGAATACCGGAATGGTGCAAATCAATGTGGGAAGAAAGACTCTATTGCTGTAAAAAATTACAATACACTAATCAAGAATTATACAACAACCGTTAAATTAATATTAGACCAATTGCCAGTACAACAGCAACCACAAACAGGAGATGCCTTGGCGCAATTCCTGTTGAAAAATTGATGCCATATGAATTACATTGAAAAATATAATAACGAAATTTGCACTGGCAAAGTAATAGTGTCAAATAAAATTCGAAGAACATATAAACACTTGGTTAATAACATTCGTCATCAATATAATGATTTTCATTTTGACGAAAAAAAAGCAATTCGGGTTATAGAGTTTATCGAGTCATTCTGTCGGTTATCTAAAGGGAAAACCGGCGGCAAGCTTATTCGACTAGAACTTTGGCAAAAGGCTTTAGTTAGCGCGATATTTGGGTTTGTTGATTCTAATGGACTTAGACAATATAGAGAAATTCTTTTTTTAGTTGGGCGTAAAAACGGTAAGTCTGCTTTGGAGTCTGCTATTGCCTTATACTGCCTTGTTGCTGATGGCGAATCGGCACCAGAAATCTATTCTGTCGCTACAAAAAGAGATCAGGCACGCGTTGTATGGGATGAAACGGTGAAGATGATTAAAAAGTCGCCGGAAATTCACAAATATTGTAAAACGCGTGTCGGAGATATTTATTGCAACATCAACGACGGGATCTATAAGCCGCTGGCATCTGATAGTAATACGTTGGATGGATTGAATGTAAGTTGTGCTCTCATCGACGAATTGCACGCGTGGAAGGACAATAATTTATATGACGTCGTTGTCGATGGGATGACAGCAAGGCAGCAGCCCCTTACTGTTATTGCAAGCACAGCGGGGTTTATCCGCGAAAACATTTACGATCTAAAGTACAAACAAGCAGAGGATACGATTAATGGCTATGATGGAGTTGGCGAGTATCAAGACGAAAGATTCTTGCCAATTATTTATGAGCTGGACGATAAAAACGAATGGAAAGATCCGGCTTGCTGGCAAAAATCAAATCCGGGGTTAGGAACTATAAAAGATTATGTACAGCTGGCGGAAAAAGTGCAGCGTGCCAAAGCTGGTCATAAAGATGTCAAAGATTTATTGACGAAGGATTTTAATGTTCCGGAAACTAGCAGCCAGTCATATCTTGATTGGCAAGATATTGTCAATAAAGAAAATTTTTGCGTGGCGGATTTAAAGCCACGTTATGGCATTGGCGGTTTTGACTTATCGAGAACCACAGATCTCACTTCGGCAGCGGTGATTTTCCGTGTGCCAGATAATCCTAAAATTTATGTGCTTACCAAATCATGGATGACAGAGAATGCTTTGGAAATTCGTGTTCAGGAAGACAAAGTGCCTTATAAAAAATGGGTAGATAAAGATTATTTGCGTATTTGTCCAGGCGGACTCATTGATTATCATATGGTGGCGGACTGGTTTGCGGAAGTACAGCAAGAATATGATATTTATCTTTATAAGATTGGATATGATGCTTATGGTGCGGGCTATCTTACAAAGGAAATGCAAGATACTTATGGAGATAGCGCAATGGATATTGTTAGACAGGGAGCACAAACATTATCAATACCGTTGCAAAATTTAAAAGCAGAGCTGAAATCAAAAAATATTGTCTATAATGGAAATCCAATCATGGAATGGTGCTTAGCAAATTTGAGAGTAAAACAGGATATCAATGGAAATTATCAGCCATGGAAAAACCGTGCAGATAAAACAAGAGATGATGCGGCAATGGCGTTATTGGATGCATATACAGTTTATTTGCGTTATCTAGAAGATTATCAAAACATAATTTAGGGCGGCAGATAAGGAGGTGGAAAATTGAAATTAAATCTAAGAAGTATGTTCAGTAGTGTTTTTAATCGAGACGATTATTCGCCAGACATTCAGACAACCCAATTTAGATTACTGGGTACGTATGATGATTATTTCTGTCCTTTTGATGGCGATGCTTACGATGACGCGACAGTTAGAACTTGTATAGATACAATTGCTAAAAATGCGGCGAAATTGAGACCACAGCATATTAAACGAAAAAATGGAAACGTCGTCAAGACCGATAGTCAGCTGGATTCTCTTCTTTCAACGCGACCGAATGAATATATGAGCACATACGATTTCTTATATCGTATGGTTACACAATTATTTTCATACAATAATGCATTTGCCTATATCAAAACAGATCAAACAGGAAATATTGTTGGTATTTATCCGCTAAACTATACGGATCTTGAGCTAAGAGAGTACCAAGGGCAAATGTACTGTCGGTTCCATTTTTTGCAGGCGGGGCAAATTACAGTACCTTACACAGATTTAATACATTTACGCAGGCACTATAATCGTGGCGATATATTTGGTGAATCAAATGAACGACCACTTAAAAGTCCGCTAAATATCTTAAATACAGTAAAACAGGCATTAGAAAATGCAGTCAAGAATTGTACAAAACTGCGTGGATATCTGAAATTTAACGGTGTGATGCGCCCGGAAGACCAAAAAGCGGCAGTTGATGATTTTACTAATAAATTCGTAAACACGACCAATGGAAAAGCGACTGGGATTGCCGCGATTGACAGCAAAGGTGAATATCATGAGCTTACGTCTGATATTCAAACGGCAGATGATGGGCAAATGATGCATTGCCGAGAAGATATTTATCGTTATTTTGGCTTATCTGAGGAAATTATCAAGGCAAGTTACACAGAAGAACAGTGGACAGCTTTCTTTGAATCTGTTATTGAGCCGTTGGCAATTCAACTCTCACAAGAATTAACAGCAAAATTGTTTACGGAGCGTGAAAAAAGTTATGGCAATGAAGTTGTATTGCTGACAAATCGATTAGAGTATGCTTCGCTGAAAAGTAAAGTTGCCATGGCACAAGTGCTGCAACAAACAGGCGTACTGACCGTTAATGAAATTCGTGAGATATTTGGCTTTGCGGCACGTCCTGACGGTGACAAACGGCTGGTGTCACTCAATTATGTTGATAGCAAAAAACAAAATAAATATCAAGTTGGGGATGCTGCTGATCCAGAACCAAAAAATGCGGATGACAATATAGTTGAGGGAGGTGAGGAGTAAAATGAAAAAATTTGAAAGAGAATACAGAATGACTGACTTGGTCGCTGCGGCTGATCAGGAAGACAGTATGATTGTGGCCGGATATGCTGCTGTATTTGAGCAACCAACCATTCTCTTTGAATATGATGGCATTCAATATAAAGAGGTCATAGACAAAGATGCTTTTGTTGGCTGTGATATGTCAGATGTATGCTTTCGTTATAATCATAGTGAAAATTTTTTAGTATTGGCACGTACACGAAATAAGACACTACAACTGAAAGTTGATAACATGGGCTTGAATTTCCGGGCGGATTTGGCAAATGTAACAGCCGGACAGGATTTGTATGCTTTAATCAAGCGTGGTGATATCGATAAAACATCATTTGGCTTTATTGTGGATGAAGATGCATACGATTCATTAACCCATACAAGGCGCATATTGAAATTTAAAACGTTGTGCGATGTATCTGCGGTGGATATGCCAGCTTATGAAGGTACAAGCATTGATGTTGCAGATGGTTCTGCTGTATCTGCAAGAGATTATTTTAGTGGGCGCATAGAAATTGAAAAGTTGACCAAAGAAAACGAAAAAAGAAAAAAACTATATTTATTAACTTTTTAAGCCACGTTTAATAGCGTGGCTTTTAAATTTGTCTTTATAAAATATTAATAAGGGGTGCATAACATGAACAGACTTCAAGAAATCAAAGACAGAAAAATTGAGATTAGATCAATTTTAAAAGGAACAGAGACAGTGGATTTGACAGCTATTGAAAAAGAATTGACAGATTTGGACACGGAGGAAACTGAAATTCGCAAGAGAATGAATATTGCCAATAAAATCAATTCAGGAGAAATTGAGTCTACAGTTATTGAAAAACCGGGAGAAAAGCGTTCTATTGTTGCTGATAAATTTGATACGATGGAATATCGCCAAGCATTTTTTGATTATGTAAAAACGGGTGTTATGAATCCAGAGTATCGTGCCAGTGCTATTACGACCACAGCTGATGCGGGGTCTGTCATTCCGACTACGACCTTAAATAAAATCATTGATAAATTAACCAGCCAAGGCATGATTCTGCCACTGGTAACGCAGACCGCATATAATACGGGTGTGTCGATTCCAACATCAAGCGTAAAGCCAGTTGCTACTTGGGTAGCTGATGGGGCAGGGTCGGATGTACAGAAGAAAGCACTTGGAAGCATTACGTTTAGTGCTAATAAATTGAGATGTGCCGTTGGTGTATCGTTTAATTTGGAAAATATGAGTCTCAGTGCATTTGAGGCGGCGATTGTTTCTAATATTGCAGAGGCAATGGTAAGGGCAATTGAACAGGCTATAATTTCGGGATCAGGTACGGGGCAACCAAAAGGTATTTTGACAGAAACGCCAGCTGATGGACAATCTATTGAGGTAACAGCAATTGATTATAATACGATGGTTAATGCAGAAGCAGCAGTACCAGCAGCATATGAAACCGGCGGTGTATATGTAATGACCAAATCGACATTTATGCAGTATGTAGGAATGGTCGATGGCAATAAACAACCAATTGCCCGCGTAAATTACGGTATCAATGGGGCGGCAGAACGTTCATTGCTTGGTCGTAGAGTAATCATCTGTGACTATTTACCTTCTTTTTCAGCAGCGACGAATGAACAAGTATTTGCGTTTATTTTCCGATTTGAGGATTATGTTTTTAATACAAATTACAGCGTTGGTTTAAAACAGTATGAGGATTATGTGACGGATGATATTGTCAGAAAAGCAATCATGCTTGCGGATGGTAAAGTTGTCGACGTGAATTCCTTGGTCGTATTGAAAAAGAAAATAGCGGCATAATTAAAAGATGAACAGGCTGATTTTCAGCCTGCTTCCCTTGTAGGGAGTGAAATGATTTGGACTTGAGTGACGTAAAAAAATATTTACGAATTGATGATGATTTGACCGAAGATGATGAGCTCGTCCAGTCTTTGATTACAGGTGCACAGGAGTATATTACAAACCAAACTGGCAAGCAATATCAAGCAGATAGTGAAATTTGGAATATATGTATAAAACTATTGTGCAGCCATTGGTATGATAATAGACAACTCAATCCATCGAAACCGGGGATGCTGTCTGAATATCCGCACAGTGTAACGGCTTTGATTCACCATATTGCATTATGTTCTTCTTATCCGGTGGTGACGTCATGAATGCTGGTACTTTAGACAGAAAAATTTCGGTAATGGCGTATCAAGAGGTTAAAAACGAAGTTGGGGCAATGGAACAAAAGCCAGTTGAACTTTTTAAACCATGGGCAAGGGTAGAACCGGCTAGAGGTCGGGAATATTATGAAGCTCAAAAAATTAAAGAGGCAGATGCTTATAAAATAACAATTCGCTACAGGAAAAATGTGGATGATTCCATGCTTATTAAATATGGCAGTCGAACGTTTGAAATCCAAACTGTTACAGATCCATATGAAGCGCATGAAAGCTTAGAAATTTATTGTACTTGTAAGCATCGAGGTGCAAGCAATGGTTGATGGTTTTGATATTAGTGGATTAGATGAATATAAGACACATATTATGGCTATTGCCAATGAATTTCCAGCAACATGTGAAAAACATCTAAAAAAAATTGGTAATAAATTTAAAAAAATAGTTAAAGAGAAGTCGCCGGATAGCGGAAAAGATCATAAAAAGAAACTTAAAGATTCCTGGAAATCGGAGGTTAAAGGTTATACTGGCGCAGAGTTAAGCATGGATATTTGGAGTACTTCCCCGCATTTTCATCTTGTTGATCGTGGGCATGTGCAGAAAACTAAATCTGGTAAAGTAGTTGGATTCGTCCAGGGAAAGCATTTTTTAGCAGCGACGGCACAGGAAGTGGAAACAGATATTGTCCCCGCAGAAATAGAAAAAATGTTTAAAGATATCAGCAAGAAACTAGGTGATTAATTCTATGTTAAAGCAAAAAGCTATATTGGCAGCAGTTATATCGTTGATAGAAACAAAGTATGCTGCTGTCAATGCTTATACAGATGAAATTACCAAAAGCTTTAAACAGCCCTGTTTTTTTGTGAAACTGATCAAACGCCGTGGGACTGAGACGAAGAATATAAATAGCAATAGTATCAGTATTGTATTAACTTATTTTG
>Ga0302185_10000610_pt1 | contig 27170 bp, 24 predicted proteins | sample II_Bog_E1_1_FD_200231 | JGI IMG/M metagenome (GOLD analysis project Ga0302185, IMG submission 200231) | Peat permafrost microbial communities from Stordalen Mire near Abisko, Sweden - II_Bog_E1_2 | ecosystem: Environmental > Terrestrial > Soil > Wetlands > Peat | place: Sweden: Abisko... | reverse complement strand
CTGACTGTTCAAACCCAACGTCCCCCAAAGCGAAATGAATCGCTGGGCAGTCGCCATCTGCGAAGTGGGATCGCTCACCTGTGATAAGGCGTGCGCCAGTATCATGGGCTGTTCGGTGCCGTTGCTGGACTGAAAATCTGAGTGGAATACGAAATAATTCCCGTTTTCGGTGAAAGGCGCAAAGAGTCCCTGCCTTTATTCGTGCGAAGAGGCAGAACTGACTTTCAAATTCTAAACAGGAAAGCCCACGAGTTTATCGCCTTCGACGAGGTCTTTGGCGAACTTAAAATCGATTTTGCCGGCGTCGTTCACGACTCCGATGTTGTGAAAGTCTGATGACTCGAAATTGGATCCTTCGTTGGTCGCAATGATTTCATATTGGACAATGGCGTCCTCGTCTCTATGGAGCCACGCTTAAATTTTGGAGTATGCTTTTGTCCCTGTTTACGGATCGATTCCCAAGACTTAGTCTCCAACTTTGAGGTCTTTCATGGGTCGTGGTCCTTCTGAAGTGAGCACATGAGCATTCTCTGAAAAGCAATAGCCGGTCCAAGATGGATAGTAAGATAAATATGTTCCCTCCTGCCATTGTACACATTTAACTGAATTGTTTTGGACACAATTTAAGGTTCTAAAGTAGTAGAAACTATCCTGGCAAACTGCAAGGAGCAAGCCGTAAATGAGGAGGATCAAACTCTTGAAGGTAAATAAATTACAGACCATCTTTTTAAAATTTAGTAATAATTATCTGGTAAATTTTATTTGTTTTGTTTTCTTGTATCTTGAAAAATAAATGTTCACAATCAGAAATCAGGATATCAGAGTAAATCAAATAATCGAATAATCATAATAAAGGTGTCTCCTCGACAATACTTATTGAAAGACCCAATGCCTTCATGCGGTTTTGCCTTTGTTGCTCTTGACTGACACAATTGTTATAGCTGGATCCACTACTACATCCATAACCATAAGGAGAAGAATAAGAGTATGGGCTTGAAGAATAGGAATTATATGAACCGTATGATGGATAAGAAGGATAAGAATTCGATGAACCGTATGAAGGAGAAGAAGAAGAAGAATAAGAATTCGATGATCCATATGAAGGAGAAGAAGAATATGGATTCGATGAATAGTAAGATGGAGAAGAAGAATACGAATTAGATGAATAGGATGAAGGAGAAGAATAACTTGGACGATTTGGAAGAGATTGATCGTGACTTTATTCGGGAACATGTATTGGGTATTTGATTTTTTGCAACTGCCCCAACCAGTGACTGCCAAATACAAAACTGAAGGTGGAGATAAGGGGATTAGTGTAGTGTTAGTGCTCACTAGGCTGACTGTTCAAACCCAACGTCCCCCAAAGCGAAATGAATCGCTGGGCAGTCGCCATCTGCGAAGTGGGATCGCTCACCTGTGATAAGGCGTGCGCCAGTATCATGGGCTGTTCGGTGCCGTTGCTGAGCTGAAAGTCTGAGTGGAATACGAAATAATTCCCGTTTTCGGTGAAAGGCGCAAAGAGTCCCTGCCTTTATTCGTGCGAAGAGGCAGAACTGACTTCCAAATTCTAAACGGGAAAGCCCACGAGTTTATCGCCTTCGACGAGGTCTTTGGCGAACTTGAAATCGATTTTGCCGGCGTTGTTCACGACTCCGATGTTGTGAAAGTCTGACGACTCGAAATTGGCTCCTTCGTTGGTCGCAATGATTTCATATTGGACGATGGCGTCCTCGTCTCTATGGAGCCACGCTTAAATTTTGGAGTATGTTTTTGTCCCTGTTTACGGATCGATTCCCAAGACTTAGTCTCCAACTTTGAGGTCTTTCATGGGTCGTGGTCCTTCTGAAGTGAGCACATGAGCATTCTTTGAAAAGCAATAGCTAGCCCAATATGTGTAGTATTAAAGGATAGAAGTTTATTTCCATCGAATGCATCTGTTAGTGCTATTAGTAAGACATTCCAAAACTCTTGTATAATAGAAATCATCAGCTGAAGTCAAGATGATCATGATTGTTACCAGTATTATCAGCTTCATTTTAAATTAATATCGATATAAATTATTAAGGTTTTACCTCTATTATCATATTACTATGAAAATGAAAAGATACTCAATTGTGCCACTAACTCTTTATCGATGCCAATCATACAAAATGCCCAAATTACGCGAAAGATCCATTCAGTTTTCTAGGGGGATAACATCATTTGATTTCAAATTGGGAGACAACTCGCTATACAATCCAGCTGAAGGTGATATATATTTAGGGCCTAATGGGCTTTCTTTAAGACCTCTTGGAGTGAATTTAGCGGAACTTATAGGTTCATTTAAAGGAGGTTATATATATGAGATTCCCAAAGATACAATTGTTCCAGATGGCCTTATTTTAATTCACGAGCGCACAGATCATTATTCCCTTCAAACTAAACAGTCGATATAATCTAAATAATTCTGCTCAAAAGCAATGCAATTTTTTTAGCAGCAAAACAAACTAACGCTGAAACAGCTCAAGGAAAAAGTAAAGAGCATCTTCTAAAAATGATTTTGATGGATAAGTAATTTTGGTCAGAATTAAACTAATTTATAATTTTTGTATTTAGCTGGTAAATTTATAAATTCATTACCTCTTTGTTGGTTTGGGGAGTGAATATAATCATAACTTTTCAATTACAATAAAATAGGAAATATCAATACAACTTAAACAGGGTGAAATATTTTGTCCTCTTTCATTTGTACTCAAAATCCATCAAATACTATTATATCCAAATTCAAAATTGCAATGCATGCGAAAAGATCAAACCATTTTTCATCTTGCCATCATCATGCGAACGAACTATTCATAGTTGATATGCCCATCACCATCGATGTCAGCTTCACGGATCATCTCATCTACTTCTTCGTCAGTGAGTTTCTCCCCCAAGTTAGTCATCACGTGACGCAGTTATGCTGCAGAAATCAGTCCATTTCCATCGCGATCAAACACCTTGAACGCTTCCACTAACTCTTCCTAAGTATCTGTGTCTTTCATCTTTCTAAATTAAATAAGATGTACCTCGCCATGAGGGAAAGAAATTCTGGGAAATCAATAGTGCCATTGCCATCCGCATCTACCTCGTTGATCATGTCTTGAAGTTCAGCCTCTGTTGGATTTTGACCCAATGATCTCATTACAGTTCCCAACTCCTGTGTTGTCTAGAAATTACCTTGGTAGTGATGGAGCCATCTCCATTTTTATCAAAAAGAGCAAATGCCTCCTTGAACTCAGCTATCTGTTCTTAATTGAGTTGGTCGGCCATGTTCTAGAAACAATAGAGTAATTTAAATATTATATTGCATACTTAAGCAGTTAATATATTTCGACAAATCCCTCTTACTTCTATCATTCTATTAATATCATTTGATATATGCAGAATCACTACATCGATATTTGCGGCTATTCGGTAGTAGTACCTTTAGCTGACTCTGATATTGCTTCCTCATGAAGAACCTTTCTCTTTCCGGCATTGCTAAATCTTTTAAAGAAGTGACATTTTCTTAAATATAGCCAAACTACGGTAGCTACACCTAAGGTCAAACATATTCCTATTATTATACCAATTAACCATCCAAAATACTTATATTCTACTTCCCATTTGTACTCGTGTACTCTGCTATCGATAAATTTCTCTGTGACCTCGAAAGGAAAAGCCATCAAGCCATATCTACTTGGCGTCTGCCCCAATTTAAATGAAAAACCTGATTTTTACTAAAAGAATTCACCTTATATTTTGACTTCTTTTGTACTTTTAAATCCATAAAACCATTTAACACTATTTCCTCCATCACATAATCTTTCGTAGTTATCAGTCAACTTAAATTTTTATTATGGCTCACACTTATAATTTGTTAGGTAATGTTGAGGGAAAAATGCAATGGTATAGCGTATAAAGTTACCTTGTTAGGGCCACCCCATTGAATCATGCTCTCCATGGCCGTTAGTGTGATCCATGTAGTGAATTACATACATATCGGTATTTATAATATAGCTGTATACAATATGACCTGTTAGGGTTACATTGTTCCAACCGTTTGGAAAAAGCATCATATACCAAGCATCTTCGTTATTGTAAGGTAGTTTTTCGCCTAAATTTTGCTTTTGATTATTTTAATCAAATGCTTTAACTTGACTCAGCATTTCATGCGATTGAAACGAAGTTACGTTCATATGATCAATTTTTAATCCATGAGCAACGAGGTAATCAATTGTTATACTATATCTAAAGTCTGGATTCACGGTCTCAGTGTATCTGATGAGAGTTAAATTGAGCATGCAGTCTTCTTAAGGGCAAATGATTTTATATCCAAAATGAAAACTGAGTTTTTAGTCCATCGCTAACGAGGTAATGGAAGCAATCGTTTAAATATCCTTGTGTGCTTCATAGTAGTCCTTCTTGAGATCAAGAGGAATGTGTTGTTATAGCCTTTTAGTTGATCTAAGTTGCTAATCTTGAATTTGAATGGTGCCAGCAATCAATGGTTTGATATAGAAAGAAGAAACAAGTGAAACTAACAGTATAAGGGAGCAAATTTTCAGAAGATTTGAAAACATAATCATAATATTAATTTATAGCAAAAATAACAATATAATTTAGATAAGAGCTCATTATCATTGCTGTTGTGAAATCTCACTTTATAGAGAGGGTTCGGTTTCTTGAGTTGGGACAAAACAACTATATTTATTTTATTAAGATTCGGGCAATGGTGGTTTTGTCGAAACTGCAGTTTTCCCCTCGCCGTTTTTTGTTTGATTTCGCATCTTTCTGAATGATACATAGAGTAGCTGTAAGATTAATAATACTACCACGATATATACATAGTTTATTGGATTTATTGCTCGATCAACTAATTATTGTTTCTCAACAGTTAGGATGGATTGATGTTATCTTAAATCTATAAATTGGCTGCCATCCTCAAAAGGTAAAGAGAGCAACTCATAGTCTTATTTATTTAAGGTTGTTTAAAAAGCATAATTATTATCCTTTTGATTTAATATTCCGTTAATTTAATTTAATTTAGTCCATTTAAAGCCAACAAATTCCGTAACCTTTGTTGTGCAATCATTATTTGCTCTGCATTTATAAACTTATAAATATTATTTTGGAACAAATAGAGCAGTAAACAGAATATATTGGCCATTTAACGGCCATATTTCAGACTAATGCAGCTTAAGCCCATAAGACTCATCTTTGAATTTTATCACAAAAATATCAGAGTTTGTGATGAATGTTTGAGTTATATATCCAGTTAATGAAACATTACTAAATCCATTCGGAATTAGTATCATCTACCAATCATTATTATAATCATTATCCATATATTTAGGAGAAGTTTCTAATTAATTTAAAAATCCCATTTTGATTGTTGCCTTGAATGATGTCATATTTAAATTAGCTACTTTCAATCCATGAGCAACCAGATAGTCAATGGTTAATGCATACTTAAAATTAGGATCAACTACTTCAGTATATCTGCCTAGATTTAATTCTAAATTGCAGTTGCTTAGACTGCATTTGATCTAATAATGAAAGTAAAAATTTAAATGCTAGTTTATTGACAAAGAAGTAATGGCAGCAATAACATTAATATCTTAATGGGAGGAGTAGTATTATTCTGAAAATGGAAGCAGAGCTGTTTTTGTAATACAAGTGTTGAGTCTGAGTATCTTATCCTCGAATACGAAGGTACCAGCCTGCAAAGGATTAATCTAAAAGGATGAAACAAGTGTAATTAAGCTCAGAAGCATGCTGATATATTTAATTTTGCTCCGCATCTATAATATTATAAGCATGAGTAATGTTAAACTCAAAGTGAAAAGAATGAAATGGATATAATATCATCAGTAGTTCCATTTTAATGAGGAACTACTATAGATATTGGGAAGCTTAATCTTTTCAAACTTTTTGAAGTTGCTCGCAAAAACTGTGTATCTCTTTGAAAAATTAATTTAGTAATCTAAAGTAACGTTTGTTGATCTAACATCATAATTGCAACTGTCTTGATAGCAACCATAGTCAAGCTGTTCTTCAACCTATGAATTTTTAGGCTTTTGATTTTCCTATTGTTTAAGATAGAGAATCAGATCTACAGTCATTATCTATTTTTGGGGAAATTAAAGACTATAACTGCTATGCCAATTTGCAAAAGGATTGCCATTTCTAGAAGCAGAGAGTTATTCTTAAAATTCACTGCTTTTATTGATATTAAGCCTCGGATGGGTTACTGTCCTATTACTGAGTTGAGACATTGGTTTATTCTCAACACACATTTTCGGCAGAGAAAAATGTAAAATTTGCATGGGTAAATATTCAGATTCAGTTTCCCTTTGTAAAGCATACTCTTCAATCACTTTAATAAGGTGGTCATTATTGATATTTTTAATATCTTAAGAATGGATATATTAAAATCCCTTTATTTTCTATCGAGAGACTAAGAAAGAATGAAATTTCAGGCAATTCTCCTTGAACTTAAAGGCACATCTTTTGAATTTATCAATTTCAACGGTTAGTAACTTGTTCAATCGATGAGTCAGGAAATGATGGCAAAGCATTTGGCACGAATACAAGCATATGAGCTTATAAAGTATCTGCACGCAGAGATATTCATAGCATCCACTATTTCTCCATTCACTTGCAGTTTTACTTTCCTTTTTGTCTTTACTCTCCAGATACGGTCCTAATTCAAAAATGCTTCCAAATAATATTTAAATCGTGCCAATTTAATTTATAATTTCATTAAAATGTAATTTCTCGAGATGTTTTTTCCGATGACTACGACGTTGGCAAATGATATGATTAAACTAAGCAATAACTTTACTTTTAGTTTTGATTAATTTCCAAAACAGTTGTAAAATTTTACAATATTTAATCTGCTCTTTCTAACTTTAATCCTATCGAATTTTGTCAACTTACAAGATATTTAGTTGACATATTTCTTGGCAGAACAAATTTTCTTCCATCAATCTGATTAACAATTTCAGTACTTATCTAAAACAAACAGTTGTTTTAAGAATCGCAGCCAATTCGTGTCTGACGGCATCGCTTTAATCGTTTTGATGAGTTGAGCGAAAGCGATCTGCGATTTGGTATGCTAATGCTCGCCTTTAAGCGTGGTCATGAGATCTAAATGGATTTATTTTCCAAAATACTGTGAAGCAATTAGTCGTTGGGGGCTAGAAGGTTTGGCTCTAGAAATGTTTCGAGAGTCGATTCGAAAGGACTTTCTTCGTTCATGAGGAAAGACAACATTTAATAAAAATAATTTTATGACTATAATTTAGAAATTAATAAAATTTCAGACCAAAATCAGATTATTTGGCATTTGCTGCTCTTTACCCTTACAAACGGTTCACTTGTTAAAGAAAATCCTGCCTCATTAGCCTGTAACTAAAATAGAGCCAGGACAGGACGATGATCACTTCCCATGATGCCATACTCACAACCATAAGAAGTGCGAGACATGTGTTTACTTCTACGACTGAAAATGCGATCAGTCCACCCAGGTATTCTCTCTCTGTTATACTCCTGATTATGAACCCCTATTTTATAGGTGGGAGGGAAAAGGATTTTCCCTTATTCGAATTTAATTAAGAAATTATTTTTTAGTTCTATTTGGTTGGTCAATTGTTAATTGTTAAAAAATGATTGATAATTCATCTGTTATTCGGTATTTACTTTTTTATGAATCATTGTTTAATAATTCTAATTTGACATGTCAATACGGTAGTTAAAATCTCCAAGGAAAATTACTTCGGTCCGCAAATTTTTACATACGAGGTTTGAAAGAATACGGTCGATCGTTAAATTTCGATGTTCGGTTTAAGATTGATTGGCCGCTAAATGGCAGTTGATGAATTGAAACGATTGGCCTAATAGAGAAATCTCGATGCTGAGAGCACCTTTGTTTCCCAAAAGGTTGCAAAACCCAGCTTTGAGAAATTGCTTTTGTTAGAAATAAAAATAGTCTTTTATTTTGTTCTTCACAAGAACGGCTGAATGCAGTCCACCCATCGTTTCATTTACAAGCAGGGAATACTCACTAAATATTTCAATTAGCATATTTTCCCATTATTTTTTAGCTTAGCAACAGAATGATAAACACAATGATCTTTCACATTCCTGAGTGCCAAAGAAAATGAGATCTGGAGAAACTGAGAATGAATTTGATTGGGACAGCTAAATGAGAGAGTTGATGGATGGTAATGATCCGAATAAATTCCAAGTAATGGCGATAATATGGATTTTATCTTGAACTTGTATTCCACACTTCGTGTATTGTTCTGATTCTTATTTCATAATTTAAATCGTCAATATATTACATATTATTCAAAAATGAGGTATGGTCAAAATCTTGATTTATAACATGAAGAAATGTATATATTTAGTTACTGGTCTAAAGTTTGTTCAATATAAGATTAAGCCGAAAATGGTCTCAGAATAAGTTTTGAAACTGTAAAAATACAGGCTCAATGGCAATAAATATCACGACTTTCGTCGTCTGCGTTATTTGTCAATTTTATTGTTTCCAATCTATTGACCTCTATCTCATTTTTTGATTCTTTCGATAAAGTAAACACCCTCCATATTTGAATGAGGTAGCGTCCACCTAGCACTGCTAATGACAAAAACCCTTCTGAGTTATGTACAATATTTGGAAAGAATAAGTCAACTATCACGATGATCATGATCATGATCAAGACAGCCACATCCACGAAGTTATTCTTTCCTTCTACGAACGCCTTTCTGCCCTACGACAAGTATTTGATCAATCTACATAAATTAATGCTTACAAGTCCATGGAGAGTAAGAAGCTGGCAACTATTTCTAGAAACGGCGTGATTTGCCAAAGGTGGGCTATAAGGCAAAAGAGGAGAGTAAAGGCCAAGATTATTTGAAATACATGAAAATAGAGGTAACACTTGCTTACTCTTAAAGATATTAAGAGATAGTTATGATTAATTTAAGTTTTTGGCAAAGGAATGTCTTCTTCCATTTCAATTGTGCAAATAAAATTATTATTATTCTCAGTAAACAACGGTAATTTTAATACTAGATCAATTATTGGTGAAAAGATAATGATAATTTTTGAATAAGGAGCACAGAGGAAGCACTAGTAAATTAATATATAAAAAGATTCTTTAATTTATCATTTGTTAATTATTTTCGCCAAAAAACCATATCGTTATTAATCTCGAATTTAATGGAGAAGGGTTTCCTATGCCTAAAATGTGATATCAGTTCTTGTTATCAACAAATTAAAGGTCACCGAAAAAGCAATTTGTTGTTTATTCAATATCTGCGGCCATGTTGAACAAAATCAACTTTACTAAAAATCACTTTTAAAAACATTTAGAAGATTAGTTAGGTCTTTTTAGAGTGAATTCGAAAACGATATAATATGTTTTCAAAGAAAATCCTTGTTTTAACCTTTTTTTAATGGACGCCGTATTTAATTGATTTATATCCCAATTTTAATACGTTATAATGACAAATCAATCTCATCAATTAAACCGACTTATTTTATTGTTCCATAAGTTATAAATAGATCTAAATTAATTTTGTTTAAATCTAAAAGAGAGTCTATATGATAAATCATGATTGAGGCATAATTTGCTGCGATCATAAATATTAAATTATTTGGATAATAATATAAATTAATTTAATAGTATTATTCACTTTTTTTACAGCTATTCCCTTGCTTACGCAAATGGTATTTACTTTTTATTTTTTATATTCTTATTTATAAAGTAAAGAAGAAAACAATTAGCAAAATATCAAAAATTGAAGCAAAAATATCATTTTGGATAAGAAAGCTCTATAATAAGTAAAAAATAACGTTGATAAAATTTATGTTAATGCGACCGATGAAACCAGCTCACAAGAGACCAAATTGTAATATTTAAATGTCGTTCAATAATTTTATTGTTACGTTAATTAGAATATTAAATTCATCATTTTTATTTGATAAAAACCATATTCGGGATTTATTTTGTAAAAACCAATAACGTTTGGTTAATGTAGTATTTCAGATTAGCTTTAATTGGTTGTCAACTAGATGTATTAGTTGATTAAACTGCTTTGGAGAGGGATAATAAATGTGGACAACATGTAATCCCAGTATTTTCAATTGGAAAAAGAATAAATAGCTGTGCTATTGGTGAGGAATCTTCATTTAAATAAACTATTCATCACGATTGCCTCAAAATTAAAGAATTGGTTTACCTATCTGTATTATAATCATATTAGGATAACAGCAAACAAATAAAAAAACTAATAATATAAATTAAACGTACTGATCACTACTTAATTGGATGATTATTTTTTCTGATATATTTGTCAATGATAATTTCATAAAGTTTGTCTATATCCTTCTAGCCAATGTTCAGGTATTTGATTAATAGTCTTTTGATGACTTCATCGATACTCTGATTGATATCCTCATTATCATTTTACTCTTTCAGGCGTAGCAAGTTTAGTACGTCGTCCCATTCGCACTATTTCTCAATATAATAAATGTAGTAGTAAATCAAATTACTAAACTCACCAGTGAAAAGTATCTCTCTATCCTACCATTCATTGTTGATGATATTCCAGATGTACTGTTTTTTAATTTTAGAACTCTATAGATGCTCAATCTCTTCATAGAACTATTCAATCGTCGTAAAGCATTATTATCTACGCTAGCGGTACTAGCATATTTAACATCCGCATTATATGTCAAATTTAATTTTAAGGGTTTATTTTCGCTTAGCTGGCTATACATCAGCAATTAAATCTAAAGAAAGTGGCGAACCTTTTTCAATTGGCCGCAAAGTATTAACCATCCAGTTACCGTTTATGTGGACTCCTGTGCAATTAGGAATGCACTTATCCTCAAAGTAAAACATTTATTTCCAGATGCCATAGCCATTTTATTCCTCACATTTGTCCAATGATTTCTCTTCGAAAATGCATCTTTGCATTTTGTTGAATAACTCCTTTTTCGGTAAGGGCCGAGATAGACCTTTATAATGTTAATAGTATTCTTCTCGTTCCTTAAGAGTTGGATGGCATTTACAGGGCAGGTAGTGAACAGACTCCTCGAAATCTTAATCGTACAGATAATAGTTTTAAACTTATTTAAGAAAGTTGATAAATGACTCTTTAAACTTGCTTCCTGTTTCTTTGATATAGATTAGAGGCTTGTTAATGAGAATGATTTCGTATTGTTCTATTGCTTCTTTAGCGTAATATTTAATTTAATCCTCAGTGCGTACTTTCTCAATTTTATCACTGATATACTAACCTTGAGGAGCATTTGCACCCTTAATTATACTTAGCCAATTAAAGATACCAGTATCATGAGAAACATAGTGCGTATATTTGATATTAAGCGCATCAAAATCCGATTTACTTATGAGTGTATATATTTTAGCCATCAAAGGAACGATTTCACTATAACGCCTTGCCTCAAGAAAACTGTTTATCTTTCTAAAATATCCTTTATTATAGGACACATCAGCCATGATTGCTAAATCTGCATAAATGGAGCACGATTTGAATAATTTAAGTTAGTAAAGGCATGCAGCTGTATTACTGAATAAAATAGACCGATCTTTATTCTTAAAATCTGAGATATACATAAGACTTTGTTCGTAAAGCATAATTGCTTCGACATATTTCTTATTCTTAAAAAAATTGTTTGCCCTTTCTCTTAAATTTTCACTATTGTATTTGCTTTAATTAGGAGGTTTATCAAGGTTTGTTCTTGTAATTACGTTAATGCATTCTGATGTAAATATGAGATAGGGAATATACTCATTCTCCATTTGACGGCGAAAGGGACTAGAAACTCGAATATTGATTTGTGGGGTGAGGAATTTTTGTTAAATTTAATTAACCTAATTGGCATGCTCATTTGGTGGAGGATTAACTGCCACAAGAACAGCTAAAGTATTTCTGTCATAGGGTTTACTGATAGTTGCCAGCATAAAAATGCATTGCTAGAGATGAAGAAGATGAATTATATAAAAGTTAAGAAATGTTTAATTATTGGGGCCGAATTTTAAAGCCTAAGCGCTGTTGACTTATTTTTCAGTCGATTAATTGACTATTTGCGGAAGTTTGTTATAGAGAAAGTTCATATCACGTCCTTCAGTGACTGCTTTTTCGAAGTATTTCAATGCTGTGATAAAATTATAGTTAAATGATCCACTTTGATTATGATCTGTCATTATGACTGCTGGTGAAGAGTTACGTTGGTATAGTTGATAATTATAATGATCTTTCTTTATTATTGATTAATTGTAATTTTAAATATTTAGTAAATTAACTTTGATGAATCTGGTGATCATGAATAAATGATTGAATCTTAAAAAGATAAATCATTTTTGGTGTTATAAGTAAACTTCCTATTATTGTCATTAATTTTGTTAAGTTTTATTTATAAATATTGAGAAATTATTGAATGTAAATATTTAAATTTTGTATGAAATCAATCAAAATGTGTTCCTTTTTATGGTCGACATTTTAAATCTTTATTTCATACCTCAATATTTTGTTTTCTTATTTTGTAACCAATTACTAAGCTGCAGCATTGAAAATTCAACAATTCCCCTTTCAATTTCTTGAGATAAGTTATTTGCTCCAAGTATTTAACTAATAAATCGACAAATAAATCAACAATTATCCTTTTTTTAAAATAATAATGTGAGAATTAGGATTGTTGTTAAAGTACAGTATATAGGGTTAAGAGTATTTGCTAACAAAAACTATCAATTATCTTCCACATCCATTCTTTGCTCTTTTCTTTTGAGTTTATCTTCCTTTTTTTGCCTTTTAATATCTTGTTTCTTGGCTTCTCTTCTGGCTTTCTTGTCGCTGATGATAGGTGCAGGCGTAGTTTGTTCTGTCTTATTATTAGTCTGCTTCTTCCCTGCTCTTTTGGTAATGCGTCTATATATTTAACAACTTACTGCTTTCTTCTGAAATTTTACTTTTTCCTATTAATGGTAATTGCTTGGCTGGTCATGGTTAATTTATTTTTATAATTAAGAAAGTATATAATTTATCGTCAATTTTATTGGATTCAAAACATTAATCATATTAAATTTAGATGACTCAAAGTTTCATTATTCTTAATCAAATCACTGAACTACGTAAGTTATTGTTCTAAACACCATTGCAGCCCTGGTTGAATGGCCAAGGAACTTGATCCAAATACCATGGAGCTGAATCAGGATTGGATAAAAATTAACTTATTGCTTCGTGAACTAAAGGCCCATTTACCGAAGGAATTTTAAATCGATCGTCGGTAAAACTGCCCATATCAGTAAATCCATGTTGTACACAGGAAGGTGACCAAACTCCCACATCTGTTCTATTACCCTTAATTCTATAGATAGCTTGAAGGGTTTTATTTCGATAATCCTCAATTATTTCCCTTGTAGTTGAGTTACAGGAGATGATGCTATAAGGAGGATTTTTATTTGTGAGGCACCCTGCAATTACTATTATATTAAGAGAGTATTAATCATAGGGCGATTCTACAATGAGCATCGGTGCTTTGTAGTATTTTCCAAGATTTCCAGTATTATAGCATTGAACAATATCGTCTGGGTATTATTTCAAACATTCAGGATAGGGGAAGCCTATTTCCTCATTATTGATCAACTTAAATAGATTTTAAGCATAGATGCGAATTACAGACATTCTTGCTATGGGCGAATAATAATCAGTGATGAATAGTCCACTGTCAGGGATAGCATATACCTTTGCTGTTTTTGCATGCTATACTAAATAACTATTATAAAAATAAGTTGCCATTCCTCCTGCTGATACTCCAGTAATCACAATGGAATCTCCATTGTAAAAGTCAAAGTGTTGGTCCAAATAGTAAAATTGCTACAGAGTATTATTATATCCTCTAAAATATAACTTCTTATCTTTATATAAAATTGGCTCCTGTCGAGTTCCTGTATACTCACTTCCATCGCAGTAAATAACATATATCTTGGTCCAATCATAGAAAACTGGATTGTTTTTTTGCAGAGTTGAAAGAAGACCTTAATTATCAAAACTTCTTTGAGCAGCTGCGTTTTTAGTTGAGCCAAGACCCCCAGAACTTCGACGATAACAAGATTAGAGGGTTTATTCTAGTGTTAGCCCTTCACAAAAACCACCACTATTGAAGTATATCATAAACTTGTTTTTATTTTTTCCTGAACCTTCATGATAGTAAAGTCCAGCTGGTGATCCATCTAAGCAGGAAGCTCCTCGTTCATAAGAATGCAGGGCTAATGTATACATTCCCTCTGCATTGGTTAAATTCAGGTATGCTAAAAGAGCAAGCAGTGGAATTAGTTTCAATTTTATTGGCATTTGGCAGATAAATAGATATTTAATTGAAATATTATATTCATGTCATTTAAACATGATTTTTTATTATTGTTGCTGCGTAAGGTAAAAATATTTGGTAATGGTAATGTAATTATGAAATGATAAATAAATAACAAAGGATAAATTACATTAGTTTTAATCTTAGCTATCTTTTATCAAACTATCAAAATACATAGCATTTGTTTGTTGACGATGTTCCATCAATTTACTTCAATGAACAATTTTATTTCGGAATTTTGCCATCCAAAATCGTTTTATAATAAATAATTCATGAACGATTAAGAAGATCAGTTTTTCATAGAACCAGAAGTAGAATAAGTTCAAGATATACATCCTATCCGAGAGCCTGAAATAATCGATAAGGGTCCTCCGCTTTAAGAACCAAAGCATATTCCGCTCAAGTAGTTCAATATCAACCCAGAATGATATAGATACCAAAGCCAGAAATAAATTACTATTACAAGCCGTTTCGCTTTTAGGTACTCCTACATCAACTTAGCATCCACAATCTTCGTAATCTGAAGAAGATTAGGTTCGCATTGACTCATAATCACCATTTACAAATATTTACTCGAGGGATAAAATGGTTTATCAGCGTCATCAAAATGAACAATATCAACGCATCAATGCAACTACTTATTTTTCTGGTGCATTTTTGCATCGCACCATTTTCCTTGAGGGGAACTGCAGTATGAATGAATTAATACAGGCTAAATTTACTAACTTTCTTAAGCAATTCGGCCACATTACGATAATTTTCTATCGACTCCTGTCCTTTCTGCGGAAACGTTAATCTTTGACTCCCACTTTTAAAGCGGAAATCTTTTTGCCGCTTTTAAAGTAAGGATATATTAAATAAGAGTGGATCTTTTTAATATGATCTTATCATGCAAAATGATGTCAATTCAACAGGAAATAATCAATGGTTCTATTTTTCTGTAGAGGGAATGATTCCCGGCAAAAATTATACTTTTACAGTAGTTAATTTTACCAAATCAGATTCGCTATTTAACTATGGGATGATGCCTGCAATGTACTCCATGGCTGAAAATAAAGGAATTTTCGGAGTTTAAAAGGGATGGAGAAGAGCAGGCAATGAAGTAATCTATAGCAAAGGGCAAATTCATCGCTAAAATTCAAGACGTATGTATTATAAACTGAGTTTCAAAATATCTACAAGCCTTGAAAAGGATAAACTTTTTATCGCCCACTCATATCCTTATACTACCGAAAAATTGACAAAATATCTTTTAGAAAAGACATCGAAATTCAAGGATTTAGTCACAAAAATTGCAATAGGAAAATCACTGGGAAAGCGAATAATATAAGGGTTAATGATTAGTCACCCAATAAACAAGAAACGAGATAACCGCAAGGCAATAATTATAATGGCTCGGCAACATCCTGGAGAAACTCAAGGCTCGTATGTATGTTAGGGTGTTATAGAAAAATTGATTGGAAAGAATCATTAGGCAGATTTTTTGCTAAAGAACTATGTAGTTTATGTCATACCAATGGTGAATCCTGATGGCGTGGCTTTTGGGCATTATCGTACCAACTTGGCAGGGAAAGATTTGAATCGAAAATGGAATGCCACTGAAAAAGATCTCAATACCCCAGAAATATCCTGTATTAAAGCATTTTTACAAGAGATAAATCGGTAAAGATAGATAAGATTTATTTTAGATTTGCATGGACATAGTAAAAAGTATAATTTTATTAATTCAGACTTAATAGTTTTTTTTATGGAAATCCTTATCCTTAAAATCCTGATGTTGTCAGAATTTACCCATATACTTGCAGCAAGCTTCATTCAGGTGTTCAATTTCTGGATTGTACGTTTGCGGCTGAATAATACAAACGTAAAGCTGCTCGAGTCTATTTCAGTTTTCTTTATCGATTAGTCCACGTCTATACTTTCTAATCTTCTTTTTATGCATATTTTAAAGATGGGAAAAAGATATAGTTCACTCCAAAGTAGTATAGAGAATTGGGCGGAACTCTTGTTATTGCGTTGTTCATGCAGTTATAACATTAGTTTCGATTTCAGCAATCCGTTGACTTTAATAAAAAAATAAACTCCAAAGAATATCTGAATTCTCCCTTCACAAAGATTATTATAGAATTAAGAAATAATAAATAACTTTTGGAACAGGGAAATAAAAATTAATCTGGTTCATAAAGCAAGCCAGAAGATAATTAGATTAACAATGATGATTTTTAAAGTTTAAGGATAAAGCCTAGACCTGTGTCCACTCCTAGCTAGGACACTAAAACAAATAAAATGTCGAGAAAAGGTGGTCGTGACTCAAACTTCAATAAGCCAGTTAGGCAAATTAAATTCCTTGAGATAAGCCGAGTTAATTCTATACTGCCGGATAAATATCAATTAGGATTGCAACCAATAAAAAAGAAATAATCATTTGCAGCTGAAGTGTTCATCAAACCTCAAATTGTAGATACTAAAACAGCAACCGAATCACAGACTTATCCTCGTGAATAACTTAAGCACGTTGAATTTAAGCCAACATAAATAGAGAATTGTGTGCTCGCTAATTCCTTAAGAATATAGAATTCTCCCGAAAGAAAGTTTTCTTCATTAATTAAGTCAAACAATCGCAATATCATCTTCAAATTTGATCTTTTTGGACAAACTACCTCTAGACAAGAAGATGACAGACTTCAAAAATCACAACCAGTTTTAAAAAATGCCTACTCACAAACTATGATTACATATTCTCGCTAGCAAAGTTAAAAAATAAAATCGTCTCAGCTTCTTCCTTCAGTAGAAACACCAGAACGGGAGTAGCGCCGCTGGGAAAGAAATAAATCGCTTCGAGTGGAGGCCACTTTGAAAACTGGGATGCGAAGGTAAGCATAGCTATTCTTTAACGGTATGCTAAAAAAGTTAGTCAACGAAAAGTAGGTTCCTAGAACAGAGCAGATTGGAAATAAGCACATTGCATAAAAGCCTTTAATGATAAAGAAAAAAGAAATTTCACATAAATGATCTTCATATTAATATCACTTGTCACTTTTAAAGATCCTGTTGTAACCGATTGATACAAACAATTCATCAGGAGAATAGTCTGATTTTTGCCAACGCTCAGCAAGTTCATCTTTGGGCAAAGAGGGTTTTTGAATTATTACAAGAGGGCTATGAGGATCACTCGTCTTAACATGAACCAATGTATCAAAATTGATTTTTTCATTCTCTGGAATAGGGGTCTCAGGGGTCTCTTGAGTGTTTGGTTACTTGGGATTATGAATTTTGCTGGGAACATTTGAAGGGATTGGAGATTATTTTGAAGAGTTGCAGGGACTAGGAGATGCTGCCTATGCCTTTTACAGGTTTTTTATATCTTTTTCATCTTTTTTTTAGTCACGACCTTAGAAACGGCTAAGATCAGTTGCGCAATTTCCCATATTTAATAATATATTAATTCAGTAATAATAATTGCCTATAATAGTTTTATTAATGGACAAACTTGGATAAATTTCCATCGATAACGCACTTAACGTTGTTGTCAGCTGTCAAGTCGACCAAAAGCTAATGGCTAAAAACTTTACAACTATCATTAATGCTCTCAAGGAGCTTCAACAAGGTCAACTGAGAAATGAATCTCAGTTAAAGGACCTTAGTTAGCTAAAAGACAAGTTCGGTGGTCTCTGCGAGAAAATATAAAAATTATAGACTGCAAATTCATCTTCCACCAAAGAAATTATTCCACCACCAAGCAAATAAAATCCGACTATATCTGGTAGTAATAATAATTCCGGAATTTTGGATGCAGTAACCAAAAGATTGGATAAAAATGAGGCAAACATTTTGGACAGTATAAAGGACATCAACCTCATTAATAAAAACATTACTGACGTTAGAAAATAAATCGCTGACCTTAAAAATGCAACTGGCGAAAAGGATACTAAAAGTGATTCAAGCGAGAAAGGAAGTTATGGAATACAGGAAATAGCATAAAATATGAGTAAATAATTAAATTTACAGTCAGAACATATGAAAGAGTTGTAAGGCAGATTGTCAGTTGCATAAAATCATATCATCAAATTATAAGAGGAACTAAGTAAAATATTAAAAAATAGAGAAGGTAAAAATACAGTGGAGCCCCAACAATCAAATAGTAAGGAAGACAGATATCAATAATTGAAACAATAGTTTAAAGATAAGTTTGATATGATCAATCAAAAAATAAAAAATATCCAGTCTGAGACAGACCACCATGATCAATAAATAAGTTATATTAAGGATATGCTCGCACAAAGGTAAAATAATAATAATTAAATCTCCAGTGATCCTTTAGGAAAGGCTGAAGATTAGATATCCTCAAACTCTGTAATTAAATCAGATTTGGCTTAGTTAAGAAAGCGCATTGAGGAAATCAATTCGAGATAAAATAAAGACGTTAAAAAGATTAATGATGAAATTGCCAATTTGAAATTGCTAATGAAGGGATTTAAGGGTGGCAAAAGTGAGAAAACTTAAAAAGCATAAAATACTTAAAGATAGGGAAACTAATCTAAGACTAGCATTGAGGAATAAAGAGATAACAATAATAAAGGTCCAATGGGCCAAAAGTCAATTTATGATAAGATCAATGAAAAACTTAATGATCTTGTCCTAAAGGTTAATTATCTATAGAAAATAATTTCTAATGGGAGTAAAAATTCAATTGGAAGTGATTAAAAAACTCCTGGAGGATTTCCTGCTATTAGTAGGCATAAGAAAAGAGTAGATCCTAATGCTACTGGCTTCCAATAAAAAGAAAAATCAGGAATTGGACGTAAGGATTTGTCGTAACTTAAAGCTGAACTAGAGGCCTGGGTTAAGAGTTTACTTGATCAGGGTCATTAGCAATAAAATATGTAGGATTTTTATTTGAAAATTCAGGAAATTAAGCACACTCTATAAAAAAAGGCCGATGCTGAGGGAACAAAGAAAGGTTTAGCCTTTTTATAAAACAAAATAACTCAAGTAATAAATATTTTATTCAGCTTTATTTATTCCTAACTGAACCAGAAACTGAAGATGCAATGATTGTTAGAAAAGGATTCAATTGTTTGAGCTGTTCCAAGAGAGTTGAAAAATTGAGAGGCAGGCTCGGCCCCCGTTTAAATTGGAATAATATGACGACTACCAATTATTCTCCACCACGAGTTGGTTATTCTAAACCTATGGGAGAACCAACTTCAATATAAAAATAAGATGATCTTTGAATCTTTATAATTATTGCAAAAAGTTAATAAAACTGTTAATTATTAATCTGCATAAATCTATTGATGAGATTTTATATTAACTCTATTCATTTTATTATATTCTAAACAAAATTCAAATTAGCAATGATGATGATGAACTGCAAATAATTCGTGTAAAATAAAGTATATAAATTGATCAATAATCCTTGCTTCAAGTTAATATTTCTCTATGGAAAGGTTTATCATTATCCTTTCTTGAAATCTCAAATATTTTAGTAGTGCTTTTTTCAGTGATGGCCCGTTTTGTTTTAAATATTTATCTCTAAATAATTTCTTAATGTAGGATTTGTTTCAATGGAGTTGTGTCGCGAATAACAATTGGCAATCCCTCATCCAGTTGAAGCGAAGCCTTTTCTAAATTTTTGCAGATAGAAGCCATTTATGTTTTTCTTCTTTTCTTTATATCGTCATGAATTATTTTTCTCTTCATTGAGGAATGCAATATGATGCTATGCGGCTTTTAGCAGGATTGTATTTTGGACATTTAAAATTATTTCGGTTGCTATTGAGTAATATGGCCCATAGGTTTGAATTTAGATCTGGCTGCGCCCTCAATAGCAGTTGATAGTCTTTCATTTTCCTTCTTCAAAAATGAAGAGGAGACCAAAATATCTTCTTAAGTTTATCCTTTCGAAACTTTTTTATTCTATTGAAAGGTATTTTCTATCGATTACATTTGCTCTAATTTTTAAATCAAGTTTATGAGATGTGAACTCACCCTTTTACCGTTGAGTTGCAAACTATGACGAGGTTTTATTTTTTTATTTTCGGATGACAATGCTTCTTTAATTTTAGTATTTCCTAGAGGAATAATTTATCTAGACTTATCTCTAGAGTTATTATTATTATTCTTTGCAGTTTAAAGGCCAAAGTTATTGTCCATTTTGGGTTGTGATTTTGCTTTTTTATCTTTCATGAGAGTTATTTTGGTTGATCTTTTAATTTCTTACAAAAAATAGCTAATTTTACCAGATTGAGTGATTCTTTATTGAGTATTGGTATTTTTTATTGCCATTACTCTACAGTATTATTTCATATCTTTTTCAAATTATCTTAGCTACTTAGTCCTGACTTAATCCAATTTTTGTTCAGTTAACAATGTGGAGAATTTTACAACTTTGATGGCCAACTTTTGTTATTATTGATTTAGCCTCTCTCTTAAAAAATCATCGCGAATAAACCTAGCTTTGGCTTTATTAATTGCTAGACACCTCGCTTTTTCAGAGACTGGTAACGATTCGTAGATATCAGCCATAATAAAATATATAAATAGCTTGCTTTAATTTAAAGCATCCAAATAATAATGAACCGATCATAATCAAAGTAATTTTCTATTGCTGAGCCTCATCATTACCCCACAATTAAATCGCTATCTTCTCATACAAGCATACTTTCCTTAAAAGATATCAATGAGCGTTTAAATAACTTAAGTTTGGATATTAATAGTATGTGCATGTTAGCTTTTTAGATCAAAAGCAGCATGGCTAACATATAATATTCTCAATAATAATGCTATTAGTACGGAATTAGGCTGATGGGCATTGCTAATTGCATTTTTAAACATTTTGCAATACATTAGTATTATCTTAATAAATTGGTAAACTGCTTAAAAAGTTGTAATTAGCGGTGGAAAAGAGTCTTGGTCGTAAATTTGAAAAAGGTAAATATGGATCCTGATGCATACAAGATATTTATGTATAAAACAAATAGAAATATATATCTATTGATACTGCTTAGAACATGCAACACTATGCTTTCTAAAATAATCGATAAATTGCTTTCAAAAAAACAGCTCAACTAGAATGCTATTAATTATCTATGCCAAAATCACATATTCATAAGTTTTTAAAGAGTCTATTCCAAAATGATATAAATTCTTGAATAAAAGTCGGAATAGACATACTTAAAAATACATCTAATCAACGAGTTCATTAAATATGTGTTGCTTTATCTCAATTTTTGTCCTACCCCTAAATAGGAGGCTAAAATATACTCTAAATTCTTTAATATAATCGAATATTCCTTTCGCATTATCAAAAAATTTTAGCATCCTTAAATTAGTTCAGTTATTTAGAATACTTTCTCAGTTATTTAGCGAGGACTCAAATTTTACGTCTATACTTTAGGAAAAGAAAGCCATAACTAAGTTAAAATCAATCAAATAAAGCATATTCTGAGGATTATTCAGCAATCACCAATTAATTAAGTTAAAGACAACATTTCACAAATGGCATTCGTCATTAAATTAATTTTAAAAATATTGAAAAATTGGAGAACAATTTATCAAAAAGCCGAAAGATCTCGAAAATCCTCATTAATGCGTTCTATCTCAGAGTTTAACATAACCAAATAAATTCGTAAGTAGAAGTAGCATAACCTAAAATAGAACCTTGAAGCTGGAAAAATTGATAAGGTTAAATTATAGTTTCGAAAATTAAGCAAATCCCTGACACATTTGCAAAGGAGAAGAAACTCTGATAAATCAGAAAGATTTGGATCATGTATAAATGCGAATTCAAACATTCGAAATCGAATTAAAGTTACAAATGGAATATAGAATGATGCATTTCATTGTGCTCAGCGATTCCATTCAACAAACAATAATCGTAGTTCCTCTAAATAGAGGAAAAGCAATAAGGATAAATCACTATAAAAGCATGAGCATTAGCTTAAACTTGAAGATTATTAATTTTAAAGGGATTCTCGAAAGAAATTGTTACCAACTATAAACAAAATTCAACTCTATAAGTCTGAGAAACTGAGTAACTACTGTGCGAAAAAGCCTAAATTAAAATTGGATAGAAATAACTGATTTAGTGGTTTCCCAGTAATTTTATATACAGTTTTTATTGAGTCTTATCATGCTTAATAATATATTTAATTAGAGTTTTATCTGTCAGATGAACCCAATGAAGGAAGCCTATGGTAGGCCTAAAACCAATGGCATTGTTACTACTCCTATTAAAAATATTCCCCACTTACCAGTATGCACTCAACAATCTCATAAGAGGAAGGTTAGAGTTTCACAATACTAGTACGAGGAATAAAACATCATAGGACAAGGGTTTTCGAGCAAAGTTTACTTGGGTCGGCTGGTTGGTGATAAAAAAAATCAGTTTGCTATTAAAGTGGTTGACAAACGTAGGATCAGAGATCGATAAAATACAGAGTTGCTGAGGATGTAAATGGAAATTCATAAACAATTAAATCATCCCAACATCGTTAAATGTTATGAAATTATTGAGCAATCAAATTTCTACTTTTTTGTAATGGAGTATTGCCCCCATGGTACTCTTGATGCTTTCATTAAAAAAAACTAACGTTTAAGTGAAGGTTTAGTCATTCATATTATGGACCAAATTAATTCTGCATATAAGTATCTCCTAGAATGTGAAATTATCCACCGAGACATCAAACCTCCCAATATTTTAAAAGTTGGACCCGTATGGAAAATATGTGATTTTGGATTTTCAGTAATTGGGAAAAAGAGCCTGGTTGGTAAAGTAAATGTTGGAACACCAGCTTATATGGCTCCTGAGTCATTGTAGCGTACTTATTATTCTCCTAAAACAGATTTTTTTGCATTGGGAGTACTATGCTATTAGATGCTTTTCGGGGTGACTCCTTGGCACCACAAAAACTAGAAGGCTTTGCTACAAATGATGCAGCAACAAAAAATAAATCAATAGAATCTATCTTCTCTTTCAAATGCAAACCTTTCAGTATTCATCAATAAATGTTGTGAAATTGTGGAAAGAAAAAGAATTTCGATACAAGAGTTCAAAGATTTTACATTCGATAAGAAAATCATTTTCGAGGAGGTTCCCTAAAAAAAGGGAAGGGCTAAACTAATCGAAAAAAGATAATAGAAGCAGATTGAAGTTCGTCTTCCTAGTAAGTCTTTTAAAAATGCTTATGAGAATCGTAAACCAGAAAGTAAACCAGAAAACAAAGAAGACAGTAAAAATGGAAGTACTTGCCCTTCTCAAACCAGCCGTCAAACTTTGACACGATGCACCAAAAAATAATCCATTTAAGATCTATTTAGTGGAAATTCAGCTGTCATCTAACGCTAACTCTACTACTGTAGCCTTATCGATACATTGATTTGCAATCATCAACATTTACTCTTTCAGGATCAAGACGAAAAAAGCTTGTTCTTAACTATATTGGTGAAGCATGCGGGATACATGATTCGCAGAATCAGGCATCCTAAATGTAATTATTTGGGTTTGAAAAAATGGGAAGAGTATATTCTCACCGATGAATATTCATTTCTCTATAAATAAGCTGAAGATTTATATAAGAAGATAGAAGAAAGGGTAGCTAATGAGGGAAAGCGTAAAAGCATAAATATCACAAGATACATAAACAAACAATTTGATTAGTTAACCTATGATAAGCATCTATCTCTTAGAACGGTGAATAACCTCAAAGATTATGTGGTTCAACTTCTGTTTACAAGTTTGAATCGTTATGAACAAAAGGGAAATGCTTTTATACAAAAAAATGGAGGGACGACTCAAGCATTAGATTTTCTTTTAACCTATCATGGTTATTTTCAGTTCTTAGTCATTACTTGTGAACAAAGCCGAATTATAGCAACCCAGCAAACATACAAGGACTACGCCTTTCATCTCAGCGATTTAGAAGCTTGTAACTTTGGCTATGAAGATTTCCTCTTTATAAAATAGCAAATTGGGGAGATCATGAATGTCAAATTTTGATAATCTTATTTTATCTTTGAGTTAATTTTTGCTGCTGGTAAAGCAGCTATGATAATGATTTTGATGACATATCACGTCCAGAATCTTGTACTAGGTTCTCTAGGGAATTTCATTTCTTAGATGCAGAGTAGAGTGCCATTCTCATAAAGAGAGTTGTTGATATAGGGAAGATTTTGTAGTGCTGGACCTTGCCTCACTCGTCCAAATTTGTCGTAGACAGATCCATGGCAGATGCATACCCAACCATTATAGGACCCTAAATATGGGATAGGGATGCAGCCCAAGTGAGTGCAGACGGCTGAGCACACTAGAACTTGTGTATTTCCCGCAGAGTTTAAGCATACTTGACTCACCTTATCTAATAGTGTCGATTCAGGGTACTCGCCTTATTGTTGCACCTACTGACCTGTGAGCCTTCGAATAAAAACAGGAGTGCCGTTCCACACAATTTGCAACACCTCTCCTGGAGGGATTTCAGAAATATCAACTTAAAGATACGTGTTCCTATCGTATCTGGTCCATCCATTAAGTCGTCCTATGACGGCAACTGCAAATAGTCTACCCAAGTTAGCCATTGCTGCATAGTAAACTGCGCTCAGCATATAAATTTGGGTGCGGCGGATATCTGTTTAGTGCTCATTATGCAATCTGTTTTAGTCGAACCAGTTGTCAAGAGTAGCCTTGAAATCAATGTGATCTCCGAAATTGCCGGGACGGGAAGAAGTAACAAAGAAATGTGGCTTGTCGGGAATTGAGTGATTTTTGTTCAATTTTTTGGTGGATCGTTCATTGTACTCGCTGATAAGGCCAAAGTTAAATCCACTTTCTGCATATATATTGATCTACTTCTTGTGAGACTTGCTGCCTGTCTGAGTTTCGACAAAAACAACATTTTATTAATTAATATTAATTTAAATCCAGCAAATTGATTGTTTTTAATACATGCAAATATCTATGGCTTATGAGGTGTAGGATTAAATAGGGAATTGCTATCAGATGATGCCAATTTTAGAGGCAATGGAGACTGCTTCGTCCTCGGGTCTGAGGCGAATGAAAGCTTTCTTCTTGCCGTCAGGTCGTACGAGGGTGTTGACAGATTTGGGGACGACGTTGAAAATATCCTTGAAAGCTCTCTTTACCTGAACTTTGTTTGACCTATTATCAATGAGGAAGGTAAGAGTATTGCGTTCAGTCATTGCTTTGTTGGCCTTTTCAGTGTTGAGGGGCTGAACTAAAACACTGTATTTATCGAGTTTAGCTGGCAGCTTAAGTGATGCTGTTGACCTTTGATACTTGGGCTTGGTGGCAAGACGTAAAGTATGAGGTTTGTAGAAACGCAGAGAGGTTCTGACTCTGTATTTTCTTCTCTGTACGCCCTTCTTTGTCGATTTGGCGATTTTGGTTGCCTGTTTGACTTGCTGAGGTTTGGTGGTCATAATTGATTTTGATTTAATTAATAAATAATAATTAATCAAAAAGAAAGTTCCAAATAAAGTTTAACTCCTTACGAGTAAATCTTTTTCTCTCTCTTGGATTTAGTAAAATTTGAGTTTAAAATAGTCATAAACTTTTGAGGTAGCTTGAGGCATTGATATTTAATAGATGATAAATTCTGGATTTGTTTCTACCTCTTATATTTTAATTAAGTTGTCACAGAATGGAGGCAGTCCATGAATTCTAATCAGACAAGGAACTTGTCCGTACTCTTTTTAACAATTTCGGCTCTTTATTGGTTTTTACTTTCTACGCTTAGTGGAACAAACCATCTCAACAATTGCGAAATAATCTTTCATCTACTATTCCTCTCTTTGGACAGTTCAACAACGTTAAATACTTTGCTTTGTCAGCTGAGAAGTGCCCCTAAACATTCAAAAAATTTGGAATAGAGTACACTCCCACTGTCTTATTCACTCAAACTGATAAGAAAATTATTAGAAAGTTCTAAAGTTAGGATGTAGGACTCATCTTTGACGCTTTGGCTCTGGAAGCTGAAGCACATAAAATCAATTTTTAACAAGAGAAAAGAATTTGGCATCCAAAGATAAAAAGCATACTAAGCTAATCCTCAGTGATAATTTTTATTAAGGGGACAGCTGAAAAGCCAAAATGTGGTTTTACATAAACCTTATTAAAGTTACTTCGCGACCAAGAGGTGGAGTTTACTTACTATGATATTAATGAAGATTAGTATATGCGTTATTGGTTAAGAAATTACAGTGGCTGGCCTACATATCCGCAGGTCTACAGTCAGGGACAATTAATTGGGGGACTTGATGTCTGCAAGGATCTTGTTGCCAAGGGATTATTTCTTGATAAAATACCAGTAAATAGCAGAGCCAAGAATGCACAACAAAAATTTGAAGACTTGAGGAAACAGTACAAATTACTTGTGCTAACGGATGGTTTTAGCTTTGAAAACAAGGGAGTTTAAATTTTCTTAAATAAAGTTCGCTAATTGTATAAAAATCAAGAGCCAACAATCTACAACTTGGGGCTAGATGAAAAATTGAAAAAGTATGTGAATGATAAAAATGGAAATAATCTGCCTTTATTACTGGTTGAGGGAGAAGTGGTTAAATTATGATTTGTGTAAATCAATAGACATTTAAATTGCAATCATAATATGACATTAAATTATGCTTACCATCAATTTATTACATTAAGAATAAAATGACTGTAAAGACACCAATGACCATTTAATGCTAGTTTGCAGGATTATAGATATCATTCAATTCACCCGATTTAATTTTCAATTTTGACTAATCT